>ENA-OSET01000274-OSET01000274.1-sediment-metagenome-genome-assembly--contig:-NODE-274-length-58682-cov-6.632011_pt1 | contig 58682 bp, 44 predicted proteins | sample MGYA00237882_ERZ534229 | MGnify/ENA primary metagenome ERZ534229 (study PRJEB26408, sample SAMN06266212) | sediment metagenome | isolation source: Hudson Canyon methane seep mesocosm | place: USA:Hudson...
AGCAACCAGTTTGGAACCGAATAATGAACCGTATAGCTCAATTTACTCTTATCATTGCCCTTTCGTTTAGCCAAAATATTTTGGCAGCCGACTTATCGGTTGCAGATGTTGAAAACAAGATATCTGTAAAACAATCCGAATACGATAATTACAACAGCTCACTTGAAGCTCAAATTGCCAACGCTGCAAGTTTGGAAAGGGAACTTAGTGAACTTCGTCAAAATGCCACCCTCGCTGACGCAGATAGGCAATCAGCGCTGATTGAGATGAATTTGCAATACGAAAAAGTGATTGATGATCCAGAGTTAGATATCTCCCCGATTATTGGGACTTATGCAAAAGCAGTAAGAACCCACAAAGCAATCAAAGACGCCATCACTGACAAATACAACCAATGGCAAGGTGAATTGCAAGATGTTGAACAAATGCAAATCTCTAAACACAGTCTACTAAACACTATTGAGGGCTTAAAAGAGCAGCTAAACAGCGCTCGAATCGATCGTTTGTATCAAGAGTTTAATCGCCAAGAAGCGATTGTAGTCAGTCACAACATTGCCTGCGACAAAGACGAAACCATTACAAAATGTATCAATCGCGGTAAATCACTGGCCAAACAAAAAGCTTCGAAGCGTTTCTTAGACAGTGTGTTTGACGGTTTAAGTGAATCAGTTGAAGCAGAAAAAAGACGACAAACCTCTGATGCCTCGGTACAAGTTTTGCGTAGCGAAGTGGCTGATAGCAACTTTAGTGGTCAGGGCAACTTTAACGTTAAAATGAATTTAGAATTACAGGGTAATTTAAAACGCTCTGAGGGTTGTGAATTATTAGGCTTAGACAGACGTTACTGCGTTAATTTTAAAGCCAACGAAAATGTACAAATTTCAAGTGTTAACTTATCTCCAATGGCGACTGATGAATCTGTAATGTACGAATTGACAGTCCGCTCAAACGTGTTTGATGATGAAGTATTTATCAATGGTGTGAGCTATGGCTCTACTAAATTACAGGTCATGTTGCCATCAGGTGAACATGACTTAGAAGTGGTTAAACGTGGTTACGAACCAAGTCGCCAAAAGGTCACTTTATCTGAGCCCAAAACTTTAAAGATCGAGTTGGACCGTTCACAATATACCTTTAGCAAAGGTGAACGCATTCAGGATATTTTAGCAGGTGATATTCCTGGTCCTGATTTAGTAGTGGTACCTGCGGGCAGTTTTCGCATGGGTGATATCACAGGTGTCGGTTTAGATAACGAACGCCCTGTACAAACTCAGGATTTAAAACAGTCATTTGGTATTAGCGAAACAGAAATAAGCGTAAAAGCGTTTGAGACTTTCGTGAATTCTACAAGTTACGTCACTGATGCTGAAAAACAAAAAGGCTGTGCAGCATACGAAGATGGTCAAGCAGTATGGAAAGATGACCGTAATTGGCGTACTCCTGGATTTGTGCAAAATGATAATAGTCCAGTAGTATGTGTCAGTATGCACGATGCTAAAGCCTACGTTGAGTGGATTTCGCAAGCCAGTAGTCAGGCCTATAAACTACCTAGTGAAGCGCGCTGGGAATATGCGGCAAGAGCAGGCAAAGAGACGGATTATTGGTGGGGTGAAGGTGTCAGCACTGATAACGCTAACTGCGGATGGTGTGGTAGCCAATGGTCAAATGTGAGCACTGCTCCAGTAGGTTCATTTGAACGTAATGATTTTGGTTTATTCGACACAGTTGGCAATGTCTGGGAATGGACCACAAGCAATCAAGCAGAAAGTAGCTCAGTTGTTCGTGGCGGCGCTTGGAACTTTGCACCTCGTTTAGCACGTGTATCCACAAGGATGGAATTAGACAGCAGCTTCCGTTCTAACTATATCGGCTTTAGAGTAGTCCGCGAACAGTAAGCCAACTTAACTTAATAATAACAGCGAGTCGGATCTTTTAGTCAGACTCGCCGCTAAGCCTTCATGGTTTATGCGCCTTATTGAGATAGTTTTGTAACGATTCTAAAATACGCCCGTAATTAAAAGGTTTAGCAATAAAGCCATTCGCACCACTTTTAATTGCAGCCGTTACATTCTCTGCCGAACTTTCACCAGAAACCATCACTACCATTATGTTCGGCTCGGTTTGACGGATTTGTTTTAACACCTCAAGACCACTTGTGTGAGGTAATTCGATGTCTAAATAAACCAAATTAATGTGACGTAAGGTTATTTGTTCGGGTATTGATTCACCCGTAGAAGAATGAAAGAAATTCGCTTCAATATCTACTTTGTGTTCACGTATACAGGCTAGTAAAGCAGCGCGTAATAACTCTCTACTATATTCAACATCATCTACTAATAAAATATTAATCGTTATACTCATTTAACACTTCCGCTACTTTATGATTAAGGTTAGTACAATGGTGGACTCCCTCTACATACTGTTTTTGCCTTAATAATAGCAAAGCATGCGCAGCTAGATTGGTTAAATTATTATGACCAAAACTTCCTGCTGAGCCCTTAATTACATGCGTGATTCGAATCAAACCCGCATAGTCAAGATTGTGTATATTTTCAGTTAATTCAACATGTTGCTTATCTAACTCAGTATAAAATAATGCTTTGATCTTAGGATCTTGAGCGATTAACTTGGTCTCTTGGACCTTATTGGCTACTTTATCGCCACACACTGTTAAATGTTGACTGAGTACTTGGTATAGGTTTTCTAATTCAAGAGGTTTGCAAAGCGTACCTGTAAAGCCAATATCTGCATATTCCTGTATGTCTGAGGGCATTACATTAGCTGTTAGTGCATAAATTGGCAGATTTACACCTAATTGCTTGAGTGATTTCATCGCCTCCTTACCATCCATTACTGGCATCTGAATATCCATTAAAACTAAATCATACTCACCTGTCAGTGCCTTTTGCAAACCTTCTAACCCATTTATCGCCAAGTCTACTTTGGCTCCTGTTTGTTGCAAATTCAAAGTAATCAGCTGTTGATTGACTTCAGTGTCTTCCACCAACAGAATGTTGCCGACCAATGAAGGAATTATCACAGATTGATGAGCAATAATATCTCTACTTTTTAGAGATTTACATTCACCTCCATATTCTTGGCAGACAATAGACATAGAGAATTTTGAGCCTACGCCTAAGGTGGACTCGAGTTCGACCTCCCCACCCATTAATTCAACCAAACTTTTAGTTATAAATAGACCTAACCCCGTGCCACCAAAATTGTGCGTAATACTCGCGTCACCTTGGCTAAAATAGTCAAATATCAAGGTTTGTTTATCATCATCAATGCCTTGACCAGTATCAACCACATCAATATGTAAGGTGTTAGAGCTAAAGGAAAATTTCACATGTAAGCTGATACTCCCTGATTGAGTAAACTTAATCGCATTACTTAATAAGTTATCAATTACCTGTTTGATTCGAGTAGGGTCTGCCACTATCCATTCAGGTAAAACAGAGTCAATTATCAAGGCAAATTCAAGTTGCTCTTTTTGGCAATTAAACACATAAATTTGTTCAATACTTTGCAGTAAATTCGGAAGATTAAAGCGTAAGGGATTAAGTTCCAATTTTTGATTTTCAATATTGCTTACATCTAATATTTCACCTAATAATGTGGTTAAGTGGCGACCACTGCCAATAATCGTAGTGAGATATTTGACTCTTTCCTCGCGACTAGGACTGTGTTGCAACAATACTTCGGCAAATCCAATAATAGCCGTTAAAGGAGTCCTTATTGCATGGCTCATATTTGCCAAAAATTGTGACTTAGCTAGATTTGCTTCACGGGCTTCAGTTTTTGCTTTTTCTGCTTCATGGGTGCGCTCAAAGACTTGTTTTTCTAAATTTTCTTTGAACTCTTCTAACTCTTTATTCCGTTGATATAATTCAAGGGATTTTTTTTCCAAAATTGTTTCAGCAGCTTGTCGAGCTTTTCGCTCTCTTTCATAACGCTTTTTAAGTCTATCTTCGTTCATGCGAGTACTTAGGTTTGCCACTTAAATTATGAGCCTACTATAATCAATAACACAGTTTTGTAGTGTCTTTTAACGTCTAATTCATAAAAATGTGTTGAAACCACTATTTTTATGACCTTGTTGATGCTCTGTACTTGCCGAAATCATGGTGCATTGGTACAGTTAGCGGAATATTTTTCTTATCAACCAAAGTGCGGTTTTTACATGTTCAAAAAGCTACGGGGAATGTTTTCCAACGATTTATCAATCGACCTCGGTACTGCGAATACCCTTATCTATATTAAAGACCAAGGTATTGTTCTAAATGAACCCTCTGTTGTCGCAATTCGTCAAGAACGCGCCGGCGGGCCAAAAAGTGTTGCGGCAGTGGGGCGAGAAGCCAAACAAATGTTGGGCAGAACTCCTGGTAACATAAAAGCGATTCGACCGATGAAAGACGGTGTTATTGCCGACTTTTATGTCACAGAAAAAATGCTTCAGCATTTCATCAAACAAGTACACGATAATAATTTTTTACGTCCTAGCCCAAGAGTGCTGGTATGTGTGCCTTGTGGTTCGACTCAGGTTGAGCGACGTGCCATTCGAGAGTCTGCGTTAGGCGCTGGGGCTCGTGAAGTCTATTTGATTGATGAACCTATGGCTGCTGCTATTGGTGCTGGCCTACCTGTTTCCGAAGCGACCGGTTCAATGGTGGTAGATATAGGTGGCGGTACCACAGAAGTAGCGATTATTTCACTAAATGGTATCGTTTATTCATCATCAGTGAGAATTGGTGGCGACAAGTTCGATGAGGCGATTATTTCTTACATTCGTCGTAACTTTGGATCGCTTATAGGCGAGGCTACGGCTGAACGTATTAAACATGAAATCGGCGCTGCTTATCCGGGTGAAGAAGTTAGAGAAATTGAAGTACGCGGACGCAATTTAGCAGAAGGCGTACCTCGTGGATTTACTCTAAACAGCAATGAAATTCTTGAAGCCTTGCAAGAACCTTTAACGGGTATTGTATCAGCCGTTATGGTTGCGCTTGAACAATCTCCTCCAGAATTAGCCTCTGATATTTCAGAGCGTGGCATGGTCTTAACGGGCGGTGGAGCGTTACTTAAAGATTTAGACCGTTTGCTTATGGAAGAAACCGGTATTCCAGTGGTTATCGCTGATGATCCACTCACCTGTGTTGCTAGGGGAGGCGGGAAAGCATTTGAAATGATCGACATCCACGGAGGCGATCTTTTTAGCTACGAATAGTAGTCATTGCATTTTCTTAGTAAACAAGGCGACATGATGTCGCCTTCAGGCAGACAATAATGAATTTAATGTTTTCAAGTGGTCCCTCTCTGCCTAACAGGTTAGCTTTGGCCCTTTTGCTGTCTATCTGTCTTATTGTATTCGATCATAAATTCAATGGGTTTGGCACAACTAGGGTGTATCTCAATTCACTTGTCAGCCCCCTACAATACCTAGCTAACCTCCCCGGTCAATTGCTCAATGCCAGTGCCAGTCGTTTTGTTTCTCACGAACGTTTGTTTAATGACAATGCCAAATTAACCCATGATGCCATGTTAATGAATGGCCAACTGCAGCGCCTAACCTTTTTGCAAGAAGAAAATGACCGTTTGCGCAGCCTGTTAAATTCTCCCGTACAAGACAACACGCGCAAAGTTGTGGCAGAGCTCATGGCGGTGGACAACAACCCTTATAGTCATCAAATTGTTATCAATAAAGGGGCTATTCATGATGTCTTTGAAGGGCAACCTGTTCTCGATGATAAAGGTATTGTGGGGCAAATCATGCAAGTGAGTTCGACTAATAGTCGTGTATTGCTTATAGCTGATGTAACTCACGCCATCCCTGTTCGGGTGGCTCGAAATAACGTACGTTTAGTGGTGTCCGGCTCAGGTAGCTTAAACGAACTATTAATCCAACATGTTGCTCACAGTAGTGACTTAAAAATAGGCGATGTTTTATTGTCCTCTGGCTTAGGTAATGTATTTCCAGAAGGCTATCCGGTAGCTACCATCACCTCTATTATTCGAGATGAAAGCAGACCTTTTTCTCAAGTTAGAGCAACACCTGTTGCGCAACTGGACCGCTTGAAATACTTATTACTACTTTGGTCAGAGCGCACGCTTGGCGACACTCTTGACACGGGGATAACTGTAAAATGAGCATTCGTCACTATGCTATTACACTGAGCATTGTTATCGCCTTGGTACTACAGATCATGCCTATGCCGGCCATTGCCGATTTGTATCGTCCAGATTGGGTGTTATTGGTTTTGAGTTATTGGGCACTTGCGTTGCCCAACAGAATTAACGTAGGCGCAGCATTTTTTACTGGCCTAATACTCGATATATTACTGGGCACCAGTATAGGTGTACATAGTTTTGCAATGAGTTTATGCATTTATGTATTAGCCACAAATTATAAGCGCTTGCGCAACTATTCTGTTTGGCAACAATCTATCATCATTGGCATTATGGCGGCCTTATATAACCTAGTGATCTTTTGGTTACAACATTTGATCACTGATATTTATTTCTTATTTGATTATCTATGGCCCGTAGCTAGCTCAATGGTCATATGGCCTTGGCTATTCTGGTTACTACGTAAAGTTCGTCGCCAACTGCGCCTGAATTAATGATGCTGCTTCTAGCTTCTCAGTCTCCTCGCAGAGCTGAATTACTCAAACAAATCGGCGTACCATACAGTCAATACCCAGTAAATATTGACGAGACTGTGCTAAGCCATGAAACTCCAGACGCGTATGTTCAAAGAATGGCTCAAGAAAAGTCTAGTTTTGGTTATAAAAGAGCGGGAGCGAAAAAATTAGTATTAGGTGCTGATACAATAGTAGTAGCGCAGGGCTGCATTTTAGGCAAGCCCAAAGACAAAGCTGACGCAATGCGTATGTTGAGTATATTGTCCGATAACAGCCACCAAGTATTCACTGCCGTTACTATCACCAGCGCTAAACAACAAAAAACCATTGTCGTTGAAACTAAGGTCTGTTTTGGCCCTCTAAGTACACAGCAAATGGCTTGGTATTGGCAAACTGGTGAACCTCAAGATAAAGCTGGAAGTTATGGCATACAGGGCTTAGGTGGACAATTTGTGAAACATATTAAAGGTAGTTATAGCGCTGTTGTGGGGCTACCCTTATACCAAACGAGAATGTTATTAACTGAATTTGGGATCATAAATGAGTGCTGAACTATTAATCAATGTTACCCCTTCTGAGTCACGTGTCGCACTGATTGAAAACGGTATTCTGCAAGAAATTCATATAGAAAGGCACACAAAGCGAGGCCTAGTTGGAAATATTTATCGCGGAAAAGTCAGCAGAGTATTGCCCGGTATGCAAGCAGCATTTGTCGACATAGGTTTGGATAAGGCTGCATTTTTACACGCCTCTGACATCGCTGTTCATAGTGAAGTGGAAGAAGAAGTATCTCCTAACCATATCGAAAAGAAAGATATTCGAGAGCTGGTTAGAGATGGGCAAAATATCGTTGTACAAGTGGTGAAAGACCAAATAGGCACCAAAGGCGCTAGACTGACCACTGATATTACAATCCCCTCCCGTTATTTGGTATTTATGCCCAGCGTTGAACATGTTGGCGTATCTCAACGTATTGAAGATGAAGTAGAAAGAGAGCGCCTAAAAGCACTAGTCCAAGGTTTTTGTAGTGAAGACGGTGGTTTTATATTACGTACTGCGGCTGAAGGCGTTAAAGAACAAGAACTCATTCAAGATGCCGATTTTCTCAAACGTTTGTGGCAAAAAATTCGTTCTCGAATGAAAAACAAATCACACATTCTGTATGAAGATTTGCCGTTAGCACGTCGCGTATTAAGAGACTTTGTTGGAACCCAGCTAGATCAAATTAGAGTCGATTCGAAACTGTCTCTACAAGAGTTGCAGCAGTTTACTGAAGAATATGTGCCAGAGCTTCATAAGCTTTTAGAATATTACCCTGGTGAAAGACCTATTTTTGATTTATACGATGTTGAGAATGAATGTCAACGCTCGTTAGAAAGGCGGGTAGATTTAAAATCAGGTGGTTACCTGATCATCGACCAAACCGAAGCGATGACCACAATCGATATCAATACGGGTGCCTTTGTTGGTCACCGTAATTTAGAAGAAACTATTTTCAATACTAATATTGAGGCCACTCAGGCTATTGCACGTCAACTGCGGTTGCGCAACTTGGGGGGCATGATCCTAATCGACTTCATTGATATGACAGTGGATGATCACAAAAGAAGGGTGATGCACAGCCTAGAGGTAGCCACGAATAAAGACCGAGCCAAAATCAATATCCATGGTTTCACTATGCTTGGCTTAATCGAAATGACACGCAAAAGAACCCGTGAAAGCCTAGAACATGTTCTATGTGGTGAATGTCCTGTATGTAAAGGCCGCGGCTCTGTCAAAACCGTAGAAACGGTATGTTTTGAAATTATGCGCGAAATTGTTCGAGTTTCTCGCGCATACGACGCAGACAAATTTGTGGTTTATGCAGCACCAGCGGTAGCCGAAGCTTTGTTAGGTGAGGAGTCTCATATGTTGGCGGAACTGGAAATGTTCGTCACCAAACAAATTAAGGTTCATACTGAACTGTTATATAACCAAGACAAATTTGATGTTGTCATGATGTAAGTAGCCTGAAACGTGAAAACCGAAGCCAAAAGTGCGTCATTTTATGCCGCCTATCTGATCAAAAAACTTTGGGCACTAGTTGCCTTAAGCTTGGTCGTGGTGGCGGTAATACTTAGTGTTGTACGTTATTCATTGCCTTATATGAATGATCAAAAACATCATCTAGAACAATGGTTATCAGGCCAAGTTGGTGCTGAATTAAAAATAGGTGAAATTACTGCTAAATGGCAAGGCATAGGCCCTTCGATAGTTTTACGCAATGTAAAACTAGTGCAAAGTTCACAATCCCCAATTAATCTAACGATTGCTGAAACAGCCATTGAAGTCGATTTTTGGCAATCTGTTCTGGCTAGGCAAATTCAATCAAATAAGTTTGATTTGCGAGAAATGGAATTGAGCATTGATGTCGCTTCAATAGCCCAGGATGATTCCACCTACCCTATTGTTGAAGCGTTAGAAAAGCTATTTTTACAACAGTTACAGCTGTTTTCTATTAGCCAAAGTAAAATAATTATCAATACCAGAAATAACCAACAGCAAGTGGTGCTGATTGACCAAGTGTCTTGGGTGAATAAAGACGAACACCACCAAGGCATAGGGCAGCTGCAAATAGAGGAAATCGCGAAAAATTCCGCGTCATTTATTATTGATTTATATGGTAATCAAGAAGCACTACACGGCACTTTTTTTGCTGAGGGAGAAGAAGTTGATTTGTCTCCTTGGGTAGAACAATTGATACCCAGCAAACACAAGTTAGTCGAGAGTCGCGGCAGTTTTGTGATGTGGGCGACGATAAAAGATAAATCACTGCAGTCTGTGCAACTTGATTTATCTAATAGTCGCTTCGATTGGCAAGATACAGAAAGTGGCAATTCAGAGAATAACCTTAAGGCCGCAGTGTTGGGCGGGCAAATCAATGCTAGCCCTTTAAATAATGAATGGATATTTAACCTCAACAATTTGACCATTCAGATAAACGACAATGTCCTGGTCTCAAACTGGTTAGGAAAAATCAACCAAGCCGGCGCTCTGACGTTACAACATAACCAACCGCTCAAATTGGCCTCAGTGTTACCTATGTTAGGGCTGACGTTGGATCCCACCCAAACTAAGTCACTAGCGTCACTGCAGCCACAAGCAACCCTAAACTCATTCAATATCCACCGCACTTTAAGTGGCGATATGTCAATTAAAGCCTCAATTAGCGATCTTCAGTGGCAACAGACAAAATATATTCCTGGTATGTCTGGTTTGGCAACCGAGCTAAATTGGTTTAACGGTATTGGGCGATTAAATCTAAAAGGAAAATCAGGGCAACTTCAGATAGATAGGTTGTTACCAGATAATATTGATTACCAGCGCTTTTATACTGATTTATATATTCAGGCCTCCGAACAAAATATCAGTTTTATCACTGAAAACACCTTATTCAAAAGTGACCTTATAACTTTACGCCCTAACGTTTCCTACCGCAGCATAGACAATAACTTAGCTTTATCATCAACCATCGAAACGATTGACGTAGCGCTACTACCCCTGCTTTACCCAACTGAACTTATGGGTGTTGGAACTAAGAACTATTTAGTCGATTCTTTACAGCAAGGACAAGTAAAAAGTGCTCAAATAATTTGGCATGGTGCAGTCAATGCCTTCCCCTTTGAGCAAGGCAAAGGTGTTTTTCAAGCGCAGGTACAAGTGCTAGATGGGCAGTTGAAATTTGCCCCACAATGGCCTGCCTTAACTAATTTTGATGTCAATTTACTTTTCGAAAACCAAAGCCTGACCATGACTAGCCAAAAAGGCCAGTTACTGGATGTAGAGTTAGATCACTTGTCTGCAAAAATACCTAAACTGGCTGCAAAGGCGGTACTAACTATAGGTGTCGATGCCCAAGCCAATGGGCAACAAGTTACAGATCTGATGTTACAAAGTAGTCTTGCTGATACGCTTGGCAAAACATTACAACAAGTTAAAGTAAGTGGGCCACTACAAGCCGAATTAGACCTGCATATCCCTTTATCTGGCGAAGAGTTGGTTGCCAAAGGCAAAGCAATATTGGTTGAAAATAAGGTTGAGCTACCTAGCTTAGATATATTATTGGAGCAAACTACAGGCTCAGTAAGCTTTATTAATAGTAAAATAAACACCACTGGTCTCACGGCACAGTTATTACAACAACCGATAAAGATCAAGCTGACTGGCGAACAAAAGGACAAAGGTTATCAAACAGATATTAATATTCAGGGAGACTGGCAGGTTACACCTTTGCTTGAACCTTTTTCAGAAGGCTTATCGAAATATCTAACAGGCAGTAGCAACTGGAACGCAGATATTGCCCTCACGCTTCCATCTGAAGGTTATCGATATACAGCACAAATAGTCAGTGAACTCACCCAATTAAGTTCGGACTTACCCGCTCCATTCGCCAAAACCTCTGAGCAATCACTGCCACTTCTAATCTCAAGCCAAGGTAATCAACAAGCTTCTTCAATAAAAGCCACACTCGGTGATGAAGTTGAATTTAACGGCAACTTACCGCATAAAAACATGCAATTTTCTCGAGCGCATTTAGCGATTGGACAATCGGATTTAATGGGTATGGGTTTGGGTTTTAGTATTTCAGCGAATATGACTGAATTAGATGCAACACCTTGGTATAACGTTATTAATACGCTTATAAATGATCTTCCTGAGCACACAAATAAACCATTATTAGAAGCGCCGAAACGAATTTTTATCAATGCTGGCAATGCATTAATAGCATCACAGCGATTTACTGGGTTAGAAATGGTTGCCAAAAATACCAGTGATAGCTGGTTATTCGATATAAACGCCAAAGAAACACGGATGGAAGTTGCTCTATACAAAGATTGGCTAAATAAAGGTGTGGCTATCAATGCTGATTTTATTGAACTAACAAAGTGGCAAGGCACTGAGTCAGATAATAACGAAACAATATCAGATGCACCAATTGAATTTGCCGCTAACATTGATACTTTGCCTCCTGTTAGTTTTTCTTGTGCTCGCTGTCGTTTCCTTGATAACGACTTAGGTAAAATTGACTTTAACCTGTCTAGATCTGCTACAGGTATGAAAATAGACCAACTGCGACTTAACAATGATCATGGTTTATTTTATGGTTCCGGAGACTGGTTTTTAGTCGATGGGCAAAGTAGTACACGTGTAACCGGAGAGTTTAGTAGTTCAGATTTTGGCGCCTTTCTCAAAGGTTTTAAATTAGATTCAGGGATCAAAGATTCAAAAATCAGTTCTACATTTGATTTAAGTTGGAAACGCGCACCTTATGAATTTAACTTCGAGACAATGAATGGGCAAATAGACTGGCGCTTATCAGATGGCTATTTAACTGAAGTAAGTGATCAAGGTTCACGCATATTTAGCCTACTTAGCCTTGATTCATTAGTACGTAAACTGCAGCTTGATTTTAGAGATGTATTTGCCAAAGGATTTTTCTACGACAAAATTAAGGGCAGCTTTCAGCTAGAAAATGGCGTCGCTTACACCAAAGACACCTTAGTGGATGGCGGAGCTGGCGAAATAACCATGCAAGGTTACACAGACTTAAACGCACAGCAACTCAACTACCAAATTGAATTTACACCAAATGTGACTTCTAGTTTGCCTGTGATAGTGGCTTGGATGGTCAACCCAGCTACCGCATTGGCAGCCCTTGCATTAGACCAAATGCTGACCTCAGCCAAGGTGATTTCTAATATAAAATTTTCACTTACTGGCTCATTGGATGAACCACAACTTAAAGAGTTAGGTCGAGACAGTAAAGATGTTGCGCTACCAGCAAGGGTGCTACCTGCGGCCAAAACAGAAACACCTAATCAATCTATAAATAGACAATTAAACACCCCGATTCAGATACAAGTGCCTGTCGGAGAGCCAGTAAGTGGCTAGTACCAAACCCAATATGGTTGCTATTCAAATGTGTTCTTCTCCGTTAGTTGAAGATAATCTTTTATTTATAGAACAACAGCTAAAATTATTACCCTCACAAAGACCTTGCTTGGTGGTATTACCCGAATGTTTTGCTTGTTTTGGCGGTGGTGATAAAGCCATGCTGGATATCGCAGAAGACTTAGATGATGGTCCTATCCAACAAAAACTTAAACAGTTCGCTAAACAATACAATATCTGGTTAGTTGCGGGTAGTTTGCCAGTACTGTGCTCAACTCAAAATAAATTCACCGCTTCTTGTCTATTGATTAATGAGCAAGGAGAAATAATTGAAGAGTATCAAAAAATTCACCTCTTTGATGTTCAGGTAGCAGATAACACCGGCACCTATTTGGAGTCTCGTTATACCCAAGCAGGCAGTCAATTAATCGTTACCAAGACCCCTTTTGGTAACCTTGGTTTAGCTGTTTGTTACGATATTCGTTTTGCTGGTTTGTTTGTGAGCATGAATCAAATTGCCCAGCTGGACGTATTAGCCCTGCCAGCCGCATTTACCCAACAAACAGGTCAAGCGCACTGGCATGCATTATTGACAGCAAGAGCAATTGAAAACCAGTGTTATATAGTCGCCGCAAATCAAACAGGTGAACACAGGAATAAACGACAAACTTATGGTCACTCCTGTATCATCTCACCATGGGGCGAAAAACTCGTTGAATTACCCCAAGATACCGGCATGATACATGCCCAACTAGATCACCCATTACTCGCTGATATACGCACTAAAATGCCCGTTTATCAGCACAACAAATTCAGGAGTCACCTTGTCTAATTTGGTAGAAGAAAACTTACTAGATGCATCGAATCTAACACGCTCCATATTAGAAACAGCACTAGATACCATATATCAACATGACAACGATTTTGCTGATTTGTATTTTCAGTCAAGCCAACATGAAACTTGGGTGCTAGAAGACGGTATCATTAAAGAAGGCAGCTACAATATAGAGCGTGGCGTGGGTGTGCGTGCAGTAAGTGGCGAAAAAACCGGCTTTGCTTACTCCGATGAAATATCGCCAGAAGCATTGCTAAAAGCCGCTAAAGCCTCTCGCAGTATTTCAAGTTCCGGTGGTAAACATAAAGTAACGTCGCTCAAACAAAGTTACCCTGCCAGTCGATATCATGCCGAAAACCCTCTTCTGGGCATGCAAGAACAAGAAAAAATAGCCTTATTACGGGCTGTTGATGAATACATCCGCAAGCAAGAAAGTGCCCTAAGCCAAGTGGTTATCAGTATCAGCGGTGTGTACGAAGAAATATTAATTGCAGCAACAGACGGCACTTTTTGTACCGATATTCGCCCTCTCATCCGCTTAAACTGCTCAGTGTTAATGGAAAAAGACGGACGCCGTGAAAGAGGTAGTTCTGGAGCTGGTGGACGATTTGCCTATGATTATTTTGTTGCTGATAACGATGGACGTCCACGCTATCAACAACTAGCAGACGAAGCAATTCATATGGCCAGAGTAAATATGCAGGCAGTACCTGCACCCGCCGGGCAAATGCCAGTTGTACTTGGCAGTGGCTGGCCTGGAGTGTTATTACATGAAGCGGTAGGTCATGGTTTAGAAGGTGACTTCAATCGTAAAGGCGCCTCTACTTTCAGCGGTCGAATCGGTGAACAAGTCGCATCCAAAGGCTGTACCGTGGTAGATGACGGCACGTTAGCCGACAGACGCGGCTCACTCAGTGTTGACGATGAAGGCACTCCCACTCAGTACAATGTGTTAATTGAAGACGGAATTCTCAAAGGTTATATGCAAGACAAACTTAACGCTCGTTTAATGGGTGTTGCCCCCACGGGTAATGGCCGACGTGAATCTTATGCACATTTGCCTATGCCTCGTATGACCAATACCTACATGTTAGGTGGTGAATTCGCACCAGAAGAAATTATTGCATCCATAGACAAAGGCATTTATGCGCCCAACTTTGGTGGGGGTCAGGTGGATATCACCTCAGGTAAATTTGTATTCTCTACTTCTGAAGCCTACCTTATCGAAAAGGGCAAAATCACCACTCCGATCAAAGGTGCAACGTTAATTGGCAACGGTCCAGAAGCAATGCAAAAAATATCTATGATAGGTAATGATTTAGCGCTAGATAATGGCGTTGGTGTGTGCGGAAAAGATGGGCAAAGTGTGCCAGTTGGAGTGGGTCAACCCACCCTCAAAGTGGATGAGTTAACAGTAGGTGGTACGGCTTAAAGATTAGCAATCAATATAAGTAATTGTTCACTCACTAAGCACGATTTTACTGCTTAGTAAGACGGCTTTAGCTACCACTGAATGAAATCCAAATTACTCTCATTGGCATTATTATCAATTTAGTGCCACTACAAATGTCACAACAGAAATAACCCCACTTGGAGAGACTACCTCAGCAATAATTGTTGCTGTAGTTGCGAATCCTGTTGTTTCGTCGAGGTTATTCGTTAGAGTAAATTCCAGAACTGACGAACCACTCGCGTTCGTTTTTCTCATTGTAGTGCTTGTTTGCCCTGCTATTAATCCCGCGCTGGAAGTAATCGATATTGTAGAGTTACTAGAAATTGCTTGTAAGGCAGTGTCTGAAAATTGCAATGACAAGCTAACAGCTTCTCCTCGTTCAAGAACAAGTGATGGTTGGCTAGCAACTTGATGATTACTAAAAATCACCTCATCAGCTTGATTTAGAATATCTAAAAATGCTTCTGAACTTGAAGCCACAATTTCTAATGTTCGACGCACATGTAAGGTTTTTGCTGAGCCTTGACCACAGGTTAAGGTAGAATTGCACTGAGGACCATTAAATAGCCCATCGGCGGCATCAAATTGACCATTACTGTTATAATCTAAAAATATTTCAGAGGCATCTTTAACGTTATTAGCGTTATCATCTCGCCAAGCCTCGCTGTGATCTACAAAACCTGTTTGTCCAAATTGACTAGTACCAAACCCACTGTCGGTATTATCTATTATTGCAATACCATCTGAGTCATCAAAACTATTATTGCCGTTTGCATCAAAAAGCGTTTCGTGACCAATTGCGGTGGCAAGGATCGTAATTCTATGATCCAAAGTTCTTGGATTTGCACTTGTCCAAGTAACACTACAAGTTCCCATTGTGGTAACACAACTAGGCTCAATAACCCCACCTTCTGTAGTAAAACTTACAGAAGTGCCGTCTGGTACTGGGTTATTAAAAGTATCTGCTAAACGTGCAATAAAATTAACTGTTTGCCCACTAATCGTATTGGCTTCAGGATTAAGGTTATCTGCTGAAAGCGTAAAACTATTTTGGTCAGGTAAGCCGGTATTCACCGATAACAAGTCCGATTGAGTCAATATAGAAACACTGGAGTTGGTTACCACTTCTGCCGTTACTCTAACGGGAGTAGGAACATTACCTGAGGTTACTCTTGTACTGACCTGACCTTGAGAATTCGTTATTCCTACAGCTGGGGAAAGACTTAATCCACCTGTCTCAGTATTGAGTGAAAAGGCCACGCTTTGCTGCGCAAGAGGATTGCCTAACGCGCCATTAACTTGGAAGATCAAAGTTGAAATAATTTGGTTATTTTGCCCCCCGGTACCAAGTAAAACTAGTTGAGTTGGATCTGCCGAAACAAACGTTATCGACCCAACCGACTCTGCAAGAATGGATATAGACCGAGTTATCGACAAAGTGGAATTATTCACAACAAGTGATGCTACGATCACATCATCATTGCCATCACCTCCAGCACAACTAATATCTTCATAGGTAGCAAACGCTTCACCATTTACAGTATTAACTTGCTGATCAATAGTCGCAGAATTTTCTTCCGCACAACTGGATGTGAAAGTCACCGGTGTTTGAGTCAAAATGCGCTGATCATTCTCATCTACAATCGCTAATGACACACCCAATGTAGCACCTGCACTAATTTCAACGTTGCCTTGTGAATCAGAAGCACTGATTCCAAGTTCATTTTCAACGAACACACCGTCCACATTAAAATGGCCAATTCTAATAACTTGCTCGCTAATAGCATCAGGTGATTGTATTTCAAAATTGAGGGAGGCTAGTAACTCCTCACCATTGACTAGTGTTAATGCAGACACAACCGCAGCACCAATATCTAAATCTGTTGGTATAAGAGTGACTTGTGCTGTTCCAGAACTGTCTGTTAGTGCATCACTTGTGTTAAGGCTTCCTCTTCCCACAGAGAAGTTAACAATAATATTTTCTATGGGTTGAGCATTCTCATCATTAATCACGGCTTGAATTTGAACTTGTTCATTTGCCTTAAATCGATTAACCACAACACCATTATTAAGAATAGATAAGTCTATTCTTAATAATGGTAACACTACAACTTGAGCGGCTAGAAATTCATAATTACTTTGTGATGTTACATCACCAAAACTCGCTTCAAGGGTCGCGGCACCAACATCACCAACGTCACTGTCTATTGTGATTTGCGCAATACCATTTGAATTAGTGAGTTTGGTGACGGCAGACAAACTACCTAATTCCGACGAAAAACTCACAATCTCCCCTGTAACTAGATTTTCACCCTGCTTAAGTGTTGCTTGAATACACAAGGTTTCGCCAGCAGTAAAACTAGACTCAGGTTGCACTCCACATTGCTGGTCAAGAATGGCTAAGGTAATCGTATAAGATTCCGTCGTAGGTCCAGATCCAAATGGATCACTACCATTTTGACCAGATACTCCGCCACAACCACTTAATCCGACAAGTGACAAAAAAGGAACAAAAAATAGAGCGCGAATACACATAAATATTATCCGTTAATAATTTGCTTTAAATATTGAAAAAGCTCACGAGATGCTTTTGGTGGTTTGTTTTCAGTTTGTTGTTTATTAGCCTGACGTACATATTGTCGCAATTTTTGTCGATCAAGTAAGGGATAATCAACAAGAGTTGCTTCGATCTTGCTATCACCTTCGCTCAAAATATCGTCTCTGAGCATTTCAATTTCGTGAAAAGCGTTATTTAATTTTTTATGAGCCGACTTAATATTACTTAATGCTTGCTCAATTGCGACAATATCGGTATTGCGCATTATCTTGCCAATCAATTGTAGCTGACGACGATAGCCTTCTTTTTTTCGTAAAATTTTACGTGCTAGCATCACCGCATCAAGTAACTCTGTTTCCATCGGGACTTTTGCTAAAGAGGACTGCCCAAGGTGAACCAAAGACTCACCTAATTTTTGCATTGCAACCATTTGAGCTTTTATTTGGGTTTTACTGAGAAGTTCGTTTTCTTCATTTACGTCGAACTCATCTTCAACATCTTTGTTTTTTTTCGGGGCGACCATGGCTTTATCTTTAGTGATACACTAGAGGGGATTGTAACCCTCAAAGCAATAATAAACTACAGTGTAGCCAAATAATGAAGGCCTTATGCAACAACAATTAGCTGAAATACAAAGCATAGTAGAAGACGTTTTAAAATTAGCCAAGGACAAAGGCGCCACTCAGGCCGAAGCTAGCATGTCTAAAGTTGAAGGCATTGCTGTGTCTTCTCGTCTTAAAGAAGTAGAAACCGTTGAATTTACTAACGACGGTGGTTTAGGGATCACTGTCTACCAAGGTAAGAAAAAAGGCAGTGCTTCGACTGCTGATTTATCACCGCAAGCGCTAAGACTCACAGTAGAAAAGGCCATTGAAATTGCCAAACATACCAGTGACGATGATTGCTCTGGTTTAGCCGATAAAGAGCTAATGGCATTTGATTTTCCAGATTTGGATTTATTTCACCCTGAAGAACTTGATACTGAATTCGCAATTCAACAGGTCATTGCTGCTGAAACTAGCGCATTAAATGTAGATCCCCGTATTACTAATTCAGATGGCGCCTCTTATAACGCTAACTTAGGCACCAAGGTATATGGCAATAGTCATGGCCTTATTGCCGGATACAACAGTAGTCGTTACAGCATGAGTTGCGTAGTCATTGGAGAGCAAGACGGTGATATGCAGCGAGATTATAGTTACTCGGTAGGACGCCAAGCAGGTTTATTAACCAACCCAGAACAACTAGGTCGTGAAGCGGCACAATTTACCTTAGATAGACTGGGCGCAAGGAAAGTTAAAACCTGTAAAGTACCAGTGTTATTTGATCGCGAAATTGCTTCAGGATTATTCGGACATTTTATCAGCGCCATTAGTGGTGGTAGCTTGTACCGAAAATCATCATTCCTATTAGACAAATTAGGCCAGCAAGTACTGCCTAATTGGCTGAATATTACCGAACGTCCACATATTTTGAAGGGATTAGCCAGCTCTCCCTTTGATCACGAAGGTGTCAAAACGCAAGACATGGATATCGTTAGCAAAGGGTTACTCAATCACTATTTGTTAACAAGTTACTCTGCGCGAAAACTCAAAATGCAAACTACAGGCCATGCAGGTGGTATCCATAATTGGTTTATTCAACATACAGGTGAATCTGATAAAGAAATGCTGGCGAAACTAGGCACAGGTTTATTAGTCACTGAATTGATGGGCCAAGGGGTGAATATTGTTACTGGTGATTATTCTAGAGGCGCGGCAGGTTTCTGGGTAGAAAATGGCATAATCCAATACCCTGTTCACGAAATTACCATCGCGGGTAATTTAGCTGATATGTTAATGAATATTGTAGCAATTGGTGCCGAACAAGAAACTCGCGGCAGCGTGCAAACTGGCTCAATTTTAATTGAACAAATGCAGATTGCAGGCGAATAAACCTAAGGTTCAATTACTAGCTGTATTCAATAAAACGACACAACCCTGTGTCGTTTTATTATGAAATGTCCTCTGGTACCGATATATAACCTTGATATCCATCCGCTCTTAAAGACGTAAAATTTTGCAATTGCTGTTTATTTTCAATACCGGTAATGATCACATCGATATTTAAACCATTGGCAACATTGATCAATGCTCTACACATTTCATTACCTTGATCTAACTTCTCATAAAAAGCAAAAGACTGGTCGAGCTTAATGTAGTGAGGTTGTATTTTTTGAAGATAATCAAGTGATCCCATCTGACGACCGCACTGATCAACACCAATTTTAGCCCCAGACAAACGTATTATTTCTGTGAGTTTTTGGCACTGCTCGAAAGAACTAATTAAAGCCGATTCTGGCATTTCAAACAGCATTTGATCTGTATGTTTCGATTGTTGAAGAAACTTAGTCAACCATTGAGCAAACTCAGGCTCCTGTAAACTATCATGGGTTAAGTTAATAGCAACGGGTTGTTTTGTCAGAGCTAATATATTCTGTTGCTCTATGGTTTCTAACAAACACCTGTCAAGTTGACCGCCTAACGACAACAACTCAATAAAAGGCATAAATTCCGCGGCACTTACAATTATATCGTCAATGTTTAAGCGACAATACAGCTCTCGTTGAATAATCTCCTCAGAGCGCAAATCACTTACTGTTTGCCATTGAAATTTAAAGTGACTGTTGTTAATTGCGGTTACTAGTTTAGTACGCCATTGCTCTCTGTTGTATTTTTGAGGTTGCTGGGCATCAATCCAATGGCTGACTTTGCCTTCTTGAAGTGCTTGTTGTAGTGCATTGTCTGACTGAGATAACAAATCAGAAGGTTGCATATTCTCGATACGCTGGCTTACACCCAAAGCAAATTTAGAATTAGCATTACAACCGGCCTTAGAAATTTCCTGATTAATTATTCTGATCAGAGTTTGTAAATAGCTTTCAATTTGGTGGTGTTCTGCTTTAGTGAGTAAAAATGCAAACTCGGTATTAGCAATTCTGGCGATGACACCTTCGGCAATACTTGGTAACTCAGCCACCATCCTTGCAGACAGTACCTTAATAATTTGATCCCGGCCTTGATAACCATATTTACTATGAATGTCTTCTAACCAGTCGAATTTAGTTAAAATAAGCCCACCGAATCCAGGCTCATTTAACCAGTTATTAATTTGTGCAGATAAGTACTGACGATTGGGTAACTGCGAAACCTGATCAATAAGTTTGTCTTCTTTGAGCTCACTTACTTCTTGATCTAAAGTAAGGAACACTTGCTTTAATTGTCCAGACATTGAGTTAATTGCAGTTACAACGTCTTTTAATTCAGTCGTTTGAGGTAAGTCTATGTCTTGCCCAAAATTACGCTGGCCTAATTGTTTAGCCTGCAGAGCTATGTCGTGTAGTGGTTTTAAAATACGATTAAGTCTGAACCTGAGCATAAATATACTGATGATAAACAACAATGATAAAATCATGATCGTATCGTTCATGGTCCGCCATAGTTGCTGGTAACCTAAAGCAGGGTGAGCTTCGACTTCTAGGGTGGCCAATTGCATCCAGCCAGAGGTGATGACACTTTCCTTTTTTTGTACACCAAATACATCCAAATTAATTAGCCATTGCGGAACACCCTCAATATCCACCGGATTTTCCCACGTTTGTTGCTTGCCATCCGCCAGCCACTTTAAGCTGACTTTACGATAAAATCCCCCCTCAAAAATCACATTAATCAGCGTTTCCGCCGATACCACATCTCCTGTTTCGATATGCGGTTGTAGCATTAACCCTAAAGATGTCATGGTGTTATTAAGATCAGACTGCATTTGCAAACGCATAAAGTCACGAGTTTGAGTAAACTGAAAATAAACTAAACTGACCATGACCAGTAAAAAAAGTCCGAATAGAAGTGAGTTTATTTGTCGAAATAGGGTCATTGCTTTAAAACTCCAATTTAATCTTGGGTTGTTTGAGTTTTGCCGTGTTTATCCGCTGACGCAAATCTTGCCAGCGCTTAAGACGCGAAGAGGTTCCACTCAAAACACTGCTACCTCTTTCTTTATTTAGCCATAACTGACTACCGTTAAAGCTAAATACAGGAATAAGATCGTTACGTTCATTAGCGGGTTTTATATCACCATCTATATTATCTAAAATGAGAGGGATAGAGGCCGGTGTCTCATAGTATGCAAGCACCATATGATATTGATTAAGATGCAGGGCTTTGACCATAGTAATTCTCATTTTTTCATCAGCTATACCTAACTCCAACAGAGTAAAATATTTAGCTATTGAGTAGTCTTCGCAATCTCCCCCGTTGACACCAATAAACTCAACTGGGGTGGCCCAATAATTATTCACCCCCCATAATTCAATATCGTCAATAAAATGGAATGTATTGAAAAAGCGATTCACTTTTACTAGATTTTCATTTTCTAACGAACTGGAGTCAGGCACCATTAAATTAAGCCAAGCAGTGCCACGTTTGGCGGCACGGTCGCCATAACTATTTTGTAGTGCCTCGATAATTTTTGAGCCATCTAGTACTGTTATGGAATCAGCATAAAGCGCAGACAAAAAGCTCATACTTAGAAATAATATGTGGACTGGCTTTTTTAATAACATCCTTGTTATAAAAGGGCTGTTCCTCATATTACTCCCTATTTATCATTGGACTTGATCAACCGTGTAAATCGTCCAAACCATATCATTTACACTCACAGTTTTACTCAATTCAGCCATTATACGGCGATTAGTTTCATGGGCTGTTGCTGTATCTCTAGTATCAGCTAAACGTTCAAAACCGTGACCAATAGACGAAACACGGTCTGGGGAGATGTTGAAATCCTTAACCAAAACTGATACTGCAGCTTTTGCTCGGTTTTCTGACAAAATTTGGTTCTGCTTTGCACTGCCAACTTTACTGGTGTGCCCCTCTATAAACACTTTTAAGTCCTGCTTTTCTTCAAGCATTTCTGCTAATTGCTGAATTACTGGAAACGCTGAAGGCGGCAAGATGTAAGAGTTATGAGCAAATTTAATATCCACTTTAAGTGGCACAATATACGTAGATACTTTTCCGCAACCGTAGTTATCAATGGTCGCGCCTAATACCGTATTTGCACATTTTTCCCGAGCTTCAATAACCCCATCCCGATCGAGATCATTTAAATCATGTAACTGTTTAACACTAGGTTCTACCTTAACTATGTTATTGCCAGCACAGCCACTAAGCAAGATAGCTCCACACAGTAATAGGGATAATTTTTTTGTTGGAAAGACCTTAAAAAACGACAAATCACTCACTCTTCTATTAGTGCTCATAATCATGCTCTCCTTGCCAAGCAGTTGAACGAGTCACCCGCAAAGATTCAAGTAATTGTCCGGTTACATTCAATAATCTGTATCTGGCAATCAGTTCGTCAAAATTTGCATCTAGATAATCCTTACGTGCCTGAAAGAGTTCGTTTTCTGTATCTAACAAGTCGAGCAAATTTCTTTGTCCCAAACTAAATTGTTGTTGATACGCATCTTGAGTGTCTTTTGAAGTGACAACATGTTGTTGAATATATTGTTTTTGTAATCCCAACATTTCATAAGCATTCCACGCCAAACGAAAGCTTTCTGTGACTTGACGATGGGCTCGGTAATTTATTTCTTGTGCTTCAGTGGTTTTATAAGCGGCACCTCGTTCTAACGCCACATCTTTGCCGCCTGAATATAGGTTATAACGCATGCGTAACATCACAGTTAAATCGTTACGATGACCACCAACATCTGAGCCGATTCGATTAAAGCCATCTTCGCCTGCGAGGTCGTTGTCAACATTCGCTGCCACTTCAAGGGACAATTTAGGATAATAATTTGCTTTAACCGAGCCACTATATGCACGGGCAGCTTGGATATCTAGCTGGGCAGATTTAATAATTGGGTGACGCTCTATTGCAAACACCAATCCGCTGGTTCTATCAGTTGGTAACATATCAGCATCTGGCACCGGCATGACTAAATCATCTGGCATAATATTGGTTACGCTAATAAATTCTGCTCGTGCATCTTCATAATTGTTACGGGCGGCAATTAAATTAGAATGGGCGCGGGCTAAACGACCGGTTACCTGAGACAGATCCGCTATGCTGCCCATCCCAGAATCGGTACGTTCTTTTATCTGACCGTAAATTTCTTTATGTGAGTCGACGTTCTTTTCAGACAAAGTCACCAATTGCTGAGTTTTCAAATAATTTAAATAGACCTGGCTAACTGACAAAGCCAAATCTTCAGCGGTACTAATCAAGGTCCACTGTTCTGCACTGGCCTCAAACTTAGTACGTTTAACTTCGTGACTGGTGAACATTCCATCAAAAAGCATCTGCCTTAAACTGACACCAAATTCACCTCGTCCAAGTTCTGTTTCACCATCATCAAAACCCAACTCTGATAAACGATTACCTGGCGTGTTGGTATATTCATATCCATACCCAGCGGTAATGTCGACTGTTGGCAAATATCCTGCCGTGGCGCGATTAACATCTTCTTCTTTTGATTTGAAACGAGCAAAAGCCTGACGAATATCTGGGTGTGTATCCAAAGAAAGGGCTACGGTCTGTTCCAAACTTTGTGCATGTAGTCCTTTAACGGACAATGCAAGTAGGCATAATGAGCAGAGTGCTGCTGTTATACGCATAGTGATGTACCTTTAGTCACAATAAACTCCATGTTTTTATTATTTTAGTGAAATTACTTTATCGCTCTCTAAGCGCAGCTTCATTAGCCCGCAAAAGTGGATTTAATATATATTCCAAAATCGTACGTTTACCTGTTATCACGTCTACGTTTGTCATCATACCCGGGATAATCGGCATTTCTTCTTGGTTTTTGTTTTTAATACTTGAAGCGTCTGTGCGAACTCGAATCAAGTAGAAACTATTCCCCTCTTCATCTTGCGTTGTATCAGCACTTATATGTTCTACTATACCAGTTAACCCTCCGTACCGGGCAAAATCATACGCGGTTATTTTAACTATTGCAGGTAATCCTGGGTAAATAAAACCAATATCTCTAGGTTTAATTTTAGCCTCCACCATTAACCTATCTTCCGTAGGGACAATTTCTGCTATGGTTTCGCCAGGTTTAATTACGCCACCTAAAGTATTGATATGTATAGTTTTAACCGTACCAACAACGGGCGATAAAATTAGTGCCTTGGTGACTTTGTCCTGAGCACTTACTTGAGATTCATTAATACGCGACAGTTTATTTTGTAACTCATTCAGTTTTGCCCTTACCTCATTGCGGTAAGACAACACTGTTTCGCGACGGTTTAATACAGCTTCTTGTAAGGCTGATTTTAATTGGGGAGTTAACAATCGTACACCATCTAATTGACCTTTGAGATCATTTACGATGCGCTCTAATTTATACAGTTCTATCTTCGATACTATGCCTTTTTCGGCAAGGGGCGTTGTTAAGGCAAGTTCTTTTTTAGCCAAGGTTAAACTGATGTCTAGGGTACTTATTTTTGATTCTAGTTCAGTTATTTCCTGCTCTCGTTGTTGTATTTGCTGGCCTTGAATGGCCAACTGATTTATTAAGTTATCCAACCGACCAGAATATTCTTCTTGTTGTTGTGTCACCATAAATTCGGCATTTAGATTGAGATCTTCTGGGTAAACAGGCACGTTTTTGCTTATCTCAATTTGCAGTTTCCAATCGTCATTATTACCCACCAAAATGCTTGATATTTCGGCTCTTAAACGAATAATATTTGCTCTTAAACTGTCGACTTCTTGTTTTTGTTCTGCAAAGTCTGAACGAAAACGAGTGTCATCAATTCTGGCTATCGGTTGGTCTTTCGTTACCGGCATACCCTCTTCTACGAACCATTGTTGTAACACTCCACCGTCTAAACTTTGAATAATCTGCACTTGAGATGAAGGGATCACTTTCCCCATTCCAGAGGTAACCTGATCCAATGCAGAAAAGTAAGCCCAAACAATAAAGCTCACCAGTAGCCCTGCCATAGACCATATGATTAAACGATGCAAACTGGGTACTTCAGTTAACATGGCGCCATACACGTCATCGGCCATTTCTAAATCTTTCTGGCTAACTTTCATAGGTTAACCGCCGCTTTGTTCTTACCGTCTTTGAGCTTTTGCAAAACCACGTCTTTGGGACCATCGATCACTAACTTGCCTTTTTCTAAAACGATAATCCTATCCACTAAAGACAATAATTCCATTTTGTGAGTAATTAACAATAAAGTGCGATCAGTTGCCGTGGCGCTTATGGATTTAATAAACTGTTGTTCGGCGCGCGCATCTAAACTGGCTGTTGGTTCATCTAATAACAATATTTGAGGTGCATTTAAGATGGCCCGAGCAAGCGCAATCGATTGACGCTGTCCGCGAGACAGATTTTTACCACTTTCACCTACCTGTTGATCAAGACCTTGGGTTTCATGATCGGTAAAGGTGTTCACCCCTGATTGTTGCACCGCTCTGATAAGCTGGTATTCGGTGACTTGTTTGGTACCAAACAAAATATTATCGCGAATAGTGCCATGAAATAAGATGATATCTTGGGGTAAATAACCAATATTTCGCCGTAGATCACTAGGGTGTATCTGTTGATGATTTAACCCATCAAAACGAATGTTGCCAGATGTTGGTTGATACAAACCCAATAATAATTTGGCTAAGGTGGTTTTACCTGAACCATTACGTCCTACTATGGCGATTTTTTCACCTGGCTTTATATCTATCGACATAGGCTGCAAAGCAGTATTTTTTGTATCCGGGTAGGTAAAACTGACACTTTCAGCACAAATATTGCCGGATAGTTTAGGACGACTAGCGAGGTGGGCTTTGTCTTCAAACTCCCCATCTTGCTCCATTAAACTGTCAAGCTGCCTTAAGGCACTGATAGTTTGATTAGAACGTGTCATCAAACCAGCGAGCTTAGCTACAGGTGAAATAGCGCGACCGGTTAACATCACTGCCGCTATGATCCCGCCCATAGAAATCAGGTTGTCCGATACTCGGTATACACCTAGTACCACCACTCCAATCACCGAAATCTGCATGATAAAACTGGCAAAGTTGACCACCGAATTAGTGATCATTTTAGATTTAAGTAACCAAGTAGAAGTGTGACCAATCATTTGTTGCCAGGCATTTTGTACGACGCCTTCGGCACCATTGGCCTTAATTGATTCTAACGCACCTAAACACTCAATTAGATGACCATGGCGTAAACTAGAAAATTTATTACTTTCTTCAATTGCGACCCGAAGTTTAGGTTGGGTAATAACCGTGTATCCAATAATGAGCAAAGAGGCAACAATCGGAAATAAAGCTAAATCACCAGCCACTAACCAGATACAAAACATAAATAACAAGGCAAAAGGTAAGTCCACTAAAGCAGTAATGGTAGCCGAAGAGAAAAACTCCCTAACGTTATCAAATTCAGTGATTTGCTTCGCCATACCGCCAATACTGGGCGCACGTTTTTCTAGTGGAATTCCCACAACCTTGGCAAACAATTTGGAGGACACTTCTATATCAACTTTCTTCCCTGCAACGTCAATTAAATAGCCGCGCAATTGTTTCAAAATAAAGTCAAATATATACGCCACACCCGCGCCAATGGCTAAAACCCACAAGGATTCAAAGGCTAAATTAGGCACTACTTTATCGTAGATATTCATCACAAAGAGTGGCGAAACCAGAGCAAAGATATTCACCATAATAGACGCGATGATCACATCTCGGTATATAGGTGTCGCACTTTTAACATGTTGCCATAACCAATGTTTTTTCGAGTCATTGATATACACATCAAAATTTCTGTCACCACGGTATTGCTGCTTGATAAGAAACAAATACCCAACAAAATTAGATTCAAGTTCTTCAATTGAAAGTTGTTCTTCCCCGCCAGTTTCAGGCAAGGTGACAATGGCCTTGTTTTCTTCTAGGTTGAGCTCTTGCAAGACACAGGCGTTTTTGTCTTTGAGCATCAAAACACAAGGCAACAGCATAGAAGGTAATTCGTTTAAACCCTTTCGAACTAGCTTGGCACTCAGTCCGGCCCTAGATGCTGCTTGAGGTAATAGTTCTGGAGTCAGTTGACTGCCAGTAAGAGGAAGTCCTGCTGTTAACGCTTCGGCAGAACAAGGATCGCCAAAGTGTTCGGTTAATAACACTAAACTATCTAATAAAGGATCTGAAGTTAAACGCTGCGATGCGTTTATAGTCCACTGAGTAGAGGGTTGATCCGAGGATTGCACGTAGTTTTAGATTCCTTAAAACAAAACACATCAAACATAACACAATCCATAAAAATATGACTGTGTTATGCAAAATTGCACGCTAAAAGAATCTTACTATAACAATTCCACTGAGTCGAATTCAGCAATGGGTGCGTTTGTGGCTACTGCCTGATCACTTATTATAGTTCCGCCACCTTCCAGCAAACCATTAGTGACTGTGGTAAAAGAGTCATGATCTAGGCCACTCTGATCTTTTTCTAATACAACTGGGTCTAATAGAGATTCTTTGAATGCACTTGCTAAGTCAATATCGAAACTAGCACTTTCATCCTCTCCTAGGGCGGCTAAATAAGTTTCAAGTCCGTCAGTGTTGTCATTAGTTAAGATATCACTTAAATCATCTAAGTCTGGAGAATATTTGGAGGCGGGATCTTCTACATTTATCAATTCTTTTGCATCAAGATCCGTATCTATTGTACTACTGATTTTGCTAAAATCTATATCGAAAGACAGTCCAGATGGCTGTGCAGGTTCAACAAAAGGCCCCGCGACATTAATAGTTAAAATCGCTGAATCAGTATCAGGATTCAAATTATCGCCGTCTTGAATAGTATAACTAAAGTCCAAATTTACCGTACCATCTGCCAAGAGATTCTCTGGTGAAATAGAGAGCCGTTCATCACCTATCGCTATTCTTACTGGTATGAATGTATATACCCCCATGTTATCAATGAATAAACTGCCAAAGTCAGTTCTTATCTCTAAAGGGTTATCTGAGTTGTGTCCAGCATCCAATGCATATTGGATCCCTTCATATTGGACATGAGTAAGAATAGGTGAACCAAAACCATCATCACCAGAGCTATCAGACCTATCTCCCGTACTTTCTTCATTAACAACATTGCCAATAATTCGAGACGCAGATGCCTCCCCTCCACGCGTGCGAAAATTGATATAATTTGTATCATGATTAGCATCAGGCACGTTAGTCTCAACTGATATTGTCACTGTAGCAGTATCTGTATCAGTACCATCGCTAAGAGTATAATTAAAGGTGGGTGCGGACGAGCCATCAAGGAAACCTTTATTTTCATAGGTAAAGTCTCCATCCGCATTAATTTGCAATATTCCATTGTCTTTTGCGCCATTGAAGACCAAAACATCAGTTGGCGATACAGCGGTCACAACACCATCTATTATGCTAAAAGTAGCAACACCGCTAGCAGGATCAATTGCCAATTCAATATTATTGATATGTGTAACATTAAGGCTGGCCCCGTCGCCACCGTCTGTGTCCACTACGCCATCACCATCATTATGGGTGACCACATTGCCACTGACCGATTGCCCTTCATCCACGCTAAAGCTGTCATCTGCTGCGACTGGGGGATTGTTCACATTCGCTACATTCACTCTCACAGTCGCTGTGCTGGTATCACCATCTGCATCGGTAATGGTATAAGTAAAGGTATCCGCACCCACAAAATCTGTGACCGGGGTGTAGCTGAAATTGCCCGCGGCATCCACGGTAACCGTGCCGCCATTCACCGAGGTAGTATCAAAATCCGTGACTGTAGTGACTGGGTCACCCAAGTCATCATTGCCTAACAGGGTGCCTGTTAATGAGGTGTTTTCATTGATAGCAAAGGTATCATCCACCGCATCGGGTAGTTTGTTGACGTTAGCAACGTCCACTCTCACAGTCGCGGTGCTGGTATCACCATCTGCATCGGTAATGGTATAAGTAAAGGTATCCGCACCCACAAAATCTGTGACCGGTGTGTAGGTAAAATTGCCCGTAGCATCCACGGTAACCGTTCCGCCATTCACCGAGGCACTATCAAAAGCCGTGACTGTGGTCGCTTCATCACCCAAGTCATCATTGCCCAACAGGGTACCCGTTAATGAGGTGTTTTCATCCATTCCAAAACTGTCATCTACTGCTTCTGGTAAGGCATTAACATTGTCTATAGGATCAACAATTACCGCAGCGACCCCAATAGGATTGTCCAATTCAGTTGTATCATAACCGGCACTGGCCAGTAATTGATTGCCGTCCCGGGCTAAGGTAACAAAATCGGTTCCTTCATTAGCCGTCTCGCCACCCGCTGCCGTATCAGGCAAATCAATGTCATCACCAGATTCTATCAATGCTTGAATAGCATCGATATCAGCTAGCACATTATCGTCTACTGTCTCGTTAGTCGTTTGGTTTTGTGATTGGGCTAGTGCTGTTAGCGAACTTGGCTCTATAGTTTGCGCATCACTGGTCAATAACGCTTCAGGTTCAGCTGTTATCTTTTGCTCTGAACCATCATCAAATACCAGACTAACTTCACTACCTTGGGCAAGGTTTAACACTGTACCAGGCGCTAATCTATCACCTATTTCTAAAGTGGAATTTTGTAAGGATCCAGCTTGTACTAATCCGTTAACATCGATTATTTGCGCATTTTTTGAAATAGTGAAATTTTGCATAGATAACAGTCCTAATAATTTACTTATATCACAAATAAAATCGAGTCAGCTTCAACGAAATTCTAGTGTCACTACCTTGTTAAACTTAGCAATGAAATTGATTAACTTACCCAAATGAGAGTAACAAAATATTCTGTCTATCTTTAGTACTATATGACTGTATAAGGCGGAATAAGGTATTCCGTCTTATACATATGTATGAAATTCAGTAGAGGGTAGGTTGGACTCTTAACGATATAAGAAGGATCCAATCAACAATTAACCTTTAAATTTACGTGCACCTAAACCAAGAAGAACTAAAGCAAAAAGAGCAAGGGTAGAAGGCTCGGGGACTTGAGTAGTGCGTTTAAATACATAATTTATGTTAAAGCCAAGGACAGCGCGATCAGACACATAAGCTGAAAAATCTCCCTGCTCATAAGCATCATTAGCATCACCATTCACATTAGCAAGTGTGTCTTCTAACACTATATTAAGTCCAGGTGATGAATTAAACGAGTCATACCATGCTTTATGATTAACATCGGCGTACAATAGACCAGCTAGAGCATCTAAACGCTTTTCTTCATTAATTTCGTCTTCCGTAATAACGCCAGACGCATTGACGTCCTCCCAAAAAGCGGATAATGCGAAATCTTCCGATTTATCACCAGGAACAGAAAATAATTCCATTGCAGCTTCTAGGCCATTTAAAGCTTTATTTTCTTTTTTATCGTTATTTCTCAAATCAAAAAATCCGACATATTCCCATAGGTCTTTACCATCTGAATAAACTTCACCTTTTTGGAAATAGATAATACCGGCATTAGATTGCCCTACTAAACCCATTGACATAACAACTGCGAACATAACTTTTAAGAATTTACTACTCACAACATTCTCCAAGCGGATTCAAAATCCATAATAACATTTCAATAATGCCGATTTGTAATAGTAACATAAAATAGGCAATCGATAAAACAGCTTATGTTTCAATCAAATGCACCAATCAAGCCAACTTTAAAATAACGTTATTTATCAACTCGTTACAATAAATTTACAAGTCAAAAAAATGACACCTGTTAAAAATACTGACACATAGATTGGATTAATTTACATCATTTGAAAAAATGAGCTAAGGGATTAACTAATCAATTGGTTTAAATGAAGATAACCTAAAAGCTTTTAGTAAAAAGCTGGTTGAGCCTGCCTAATATGTTAGCTGAACGTCTAGGGAGATGGTTTCTTAAATATCCATAACATCAAAAACCTTATATTAAACAAACATAGGGATCTTGTTTACTTAATTATTTTTTAATGCGATTTTTAGTAGTCAATTTATGAAAATTTATTTTTAGTGGCAAGTCTTGCATCAGGCTAAATCCACAACAATGTTGTTTTATGGGGGTAAACAACACTTTTTTGTCTAAAACTTTTAGCCTAGTCCACAAAATATGCGGCAACATCGTATTGACATAAAGGGTTATCGGAATACCTTATGGCTATTAAAATTGCCGTTATCACCCACCATTTTACTTTGTGAGACCTAGTGATGCTAAAACTTAAACCATGTTTGTTATTGATCATTTTACTCTTTTGTCAAACTTCATATGCCAATCAGCCCTTAGGTTGCCCTACAGATTTGCCACCAATACCTGCGGGAGAGAAAGCAAAATTAATCTCCAATGACTTTCTTTTTTTGGAAGGGCCAACTTGGTCAGAAACCACAAACGTCTATTATTTTTCTGAAATGAATTTCAGCAGTACGCAAGAAAACGGGCCCGATGCCAAGATTTATCAGCTTAAGTTACCTAATACCCTAGCCGTTTTTATCGAGCATAGTGGTACAAATGGTTTATTAGCAAAAGGGGGGGAACTCTTTGCTATGAACCATGATTCCCAGTCTGTTTCTAGCTACTCATTGACCACTAAACAGAAAATTATCATTGCTGACAACTTCCATGGCCAACATTTTCATTCACCTAACGATATGGCTTTGCATACCAAAAAACATATTTACTTTACTGATCCTGACTGGCAATTAGGTGACCGACTACCTCAGTTAGATTTCACTGGTGTCTATTGGATAGACCCAGAAGGTAAAGTGTCACTGGTGGATAAGTCTTTAGATAAACCGAATGGCGTTGTGTTGTCCTTAGACGAACGGACACTGTATGTAGGTGACGCTGAAAACAGAGTGAACACTTATCAAGTTTCAGAGGATGGCAGTGTATCAAACACTCGTAAGTTGTTTGCCAATATCCAATCCCCAGACGGGATGACAATAGACTGCGCAGGCAACCTTTACATTACCAGTCACGCAGAAGGCAGTATTTACCTATATTCAGCAGAGGGTACCAAGCTAGATAAGATTGAAGTTGGCCCTAATACTACCAATGTTGAATTCGGCGGCCCAGATATGCAGACACTACTCATTACTACAGCTTCAGGACTTTATAGCATTCGTACTAACCTGCCAGGCGTAGTGCGCTAGCTTTGATTTAAATAGCTTAGGAAATAAAACACGAATTTTACACTACGCATAAAAAAGTCGGGCTTGCCCCGACTTTAATTTAAGATTCAAAATTTACATTAAGCGGCTTTTATATGAAAAACACCCACATCAGCTTCCACCACTTGGACCTTGGTACCAGAGACCAAATGTTCACTGGCAACTAACTTCCAGTCGATGCCTGAATAATGGTAAACGGGTGTCAATTCAGGGGCCACATCTTCAACCAAAATAAAACTATGACCTACTAAATCGCCTTTTGCTTTTGTTGTGTCTACCTGAGTTTGCATATTCTTTAAAGGTTTCCATAACAATACGGCCGCTACCGCTGTCAGTAAACCAGTGCTAAGCAGTGCCGACAACAACGTGTCTGGAATAATACCCACATACAATAAGCCAGCACTTACCAAAGCAGCACAACCTACAAAAAACAGTACAAAAGTTGAAAAGCCCAACACTGCAATTTCAATGACTAACATAAGAATGCCAAAAATGAGCAAACTTTGAGCTAAATTATTGAGTGCCCACTGCATACATTACCCCTTATTTAACTGGTTAATAATGGTCATGGCTTGTGCTACCACACCAGCGGCCTCTGTTGAACCGTCTGGCAACAACACAACTGAAGACTCTTTGGCAATAGCATGTTTGGCTTCGATAGCTTTGGTGGCTAAATCAAGCTGAATGGCTTTTTGCCCTTCTTCGGTGGCCGCAGCCTCACCTACTTGGCGTAGCGCTTCAGCTTGAGCTGTGGCTACCGCCACTATAGCTTTAGCTTCACCTTCAGCACGTAATACTTGTTCAGCTTTGTCTGCTTCTGCGGCTAATACTACCGAGGCTTTTTCACCTTCAGCACGGTTAATAGCAGCCTGCCTATCGCCTTCTGATTCAAGTATTTGCGCACGTTTGACTCGCTCAGCCTTCATTTGTGCTTCCATAGCTTCCATTACCGATTGAGGTGGCACAATATCTTTTATTTCATAACGCAAAACCTGTATGCCCCAAGGGCTAGCAGCGTCATTAATGGCTGAAACAATATTAGTATTCAGCACATCACGCTCTTCGAAGGTTTTATCTAATTCCATTTTACCTAATTCAGAACGCATAGTAGTTTGCGCTAATTGAGTGACTGCGAATTCGTAATCGTCTATGCCATAGGTTGCTTTGTAGGGATCAAGCACTCGAAAATACAAAACACCATCTACCGACAAAGAGATGTTGTCTTTGGTAATTGCGCTTTGTTCAGGAACGTCAACGGCTTTTTCTTTTAACGAGCGATCCGCAGAAATACGGTCAATAAAAGGCACAATGAAATTTAATCCGGCTTCTTTAGTTGACTGAAATTTACCAAATCGTTCAATTACATAAGCACGGTTTTGTGGGACAAACTTGATGGAGGTTTTGAGTACCACCACCACAAACAGTAAAATAAGAGCTTGAGGGGTAAAAATATAATCGAGCAATAGTTCCATAACTGACTTCCTTATTCGGCACGGCTAGACTTGCCGTAGGGTAGATATATGGCCAAACTGGGCAATTTTCAAGCTTTTTCAATCTTTTAACGCATAGATCACTTTCACAAACACAGTTGCTTTGTATCTAATCCTTTACTGCTGGCAACCTGTTCAAAGGAATTGTTTTGTTGCTTGCATTGAATATCAGGCACAACAACTGACGCTGTTCTAAATGATAAATTACCTGCCGATTCTTCTGGTCTGCATTTGGAGATAGCTTATGTCCACTTATAACCACTCACTTATAAACACTCACTTAACTTTAGCCATAATCATCATTCGATATGATAATAACTACGCGGGTAAATGCTAAATTATTGACTGCATTCATCATAAACAGATAGATAACAGGGTTGCCCATGAGCACAACAGAAGATGCCAATATCGAAGAAATACAGATGTTCCGCGATATGGTTTTGCGCTTTTTAGAACAAGAAGTCTTACCCCATTACGATACATGGGAAAAAAACCACAAAATGCCACGAGAAATGTGGAACACCTTAGGTAGCGCAGGCATGTTATTGGTGGATTTTCCTGAGAAATACGGTGCGGCTGGTGCAAGCTTCGACGTCTGTCAAATGATCCAAGAAGAAATGTGTCGCATGGGTTTCCACGGATTAGGCACCGGTTATAACATTCACGCAAATATAGTGGCGCCCTATGTCATGAACATTGGCACACAACAGCAACAAGACCAATGGCTACCCAAAATGGTAACTGGCGAAGTGGTAACAGCTCTTGCTATGACTGAACCAGGTGCGGGAAGTGATTTGGCAGGCATGCGTACCAGCGCAGTAAAAGACGGCGATGAATATGTGCTAAACGGCTCTAAAACATTCATTACCAACGGCAACACTGCTGAAATGATCATTGTATGTGCCAAAACTGATATACATGCTGGCTCTAAAGGTATTTCTTTATTTTTAGTCGATACAAGCTTACCCGGATTTTCAACCGGTAAACCGATTGAAAAGATGGGGCAACATTGTAGTGATACTGCCGAATTGTTCTTTGAAAATATGCGTATTCCCAGTGATGCTTTATTAGGTGAAGAGGGCAAAGGGTTTGTATATTTAATGCAAGAACTACCTCGCGAACGACTTGGATGTGCGGTACAAGCCATTGGTCACGCTCAGGGTGCCCTTGATTTAACCTGTGATTATGTAAAAGAACGCAAAGCGTTCGGCCAATCCGTTTCGCAATTTCAAAATACCCGGTTTAAGTTAGCACAGTGTCAAACCGAACTTGAATTATGTCGAGCACTTTTAGAAAAACATATGTACAAGTACAAACAGGGTAAAATGACAGTGTCCGATGCAGCCATGTTAAAACTCGCTGCCACAGAAATGCAACTGACTATGGTCAACGAATGCCTGCAGTTATTTGGTGGTTATGGTTATACCGACGAATATCCTATCTCGCGTTTTTATCGAGATGCTCGTATACAAACAATTTACGCGGGTAGCTCAGAAATTATGAAAGAAGTGATAGCACGCGGTATTTTAGGTCGATAACAAACCAAAGTGATATAAACGTTATTATTGGCAATAGTAACCTTTATATCCGTTCAATTTGAAGAGTAGTTAATTAAGACATTGCAGCAAGTAATACTAATTACCCATAGTAGATAGTAGGTTGCGATATCTATTTTAGTTTAGCCACGCATAACTTAATTTCATAAAGACTGAGCGTTCGCTTTGGGTCAAAGATGTCACCACATCATCTTGATAAGATAAGTCTGAATAACCCACAAAGAACTTGGTCAAAGGGTTGAGCTTGTATGAATACAACAGCTGTGTGCTCAATCCTTTACTGTTGGCGTCAACATCAAATGTATAGTTTTGTTGATTACGTTCAATGTCTGAATACACTAAAATTAGGCGCAAAAACTGGCGTTGATCAAACTGATAGGTAGCACGAAAATCTGAAAGGTTAGCGGTAAAAAGTTGCTGGTTATCCACTTCGAAGTCCTGATAAGTATGACGCAACTTAAACTGTAAACTCTTGCCTAAATTCCAGTTAATCGTTGGGCGTACTAATAACTGTTTACCCAAGCGATTGTTGTCATAATCGATATGATCACCAAAACGCGAAAACGTACTGATATACCATGCAGGGCTTGGGCGCATTTCAAAATAAAACGAGCCCATTTGTTCGGTAAACAAGGTACTGTTATTAGTGATACTCAGATTACCCGGATTATCACGTAAACCGACTTTATCGCGCTTCACTAGGCCGACTCTAAAAAATGACTGATGTTGACCATTAACACTCAGATAAGCTTCTGCTTCTTTCTCAATTAACTCGCCATTATCGTTATGGCTGATATCCCAGTCACCAGATAACCTGATCCTATTCCACCAGCTGTTTTCGCTGAACCAATTATACCCACCACCAATAACAGACTGATGCCTGTCTGCCAAAGAACCAAATCCTAAATCGGTTCGAATGCCTGCGCCTCGACTATTTCGACGTAGAGAAACATCCCAATTACGTTGTTCATGGGAATAGCTGACTATATAAGCCTTACCACTAAAATCTTCAGTCTTTTTTAAGCGAATAGCGGTTTCTGAGTAATCGTCTTCTTGTTGGCAATTGTTGTCACAGAACTCTTTGTATAGGTCTATTGGATATTGAGTGTCAGAACGTAATATCTGCGCACGAAAGGTGTCATTATCTGTTAGCTGATATTTTGCATCAATGCCATTCACATAGTTATGGTAACCCTCTGCGTCACGCAGAGTGCTGGTCCAACCGATTGATAATTTATCAGATAAATCATAGCGATAACGAAGTGCTAAGTTTAGCGATTCCTCTTCAAAAGACGCGATACTAGAGCCCAAGTTGCCGGGCACTAAAAAGGTGGTCGATTCGTCATTGGCCACAAACAAACCAAAGGTATGTTGATTAATGCGTCCGGTTACTTTGGCGCCATAGTCAGGTGCCCCAACATTACGGGTATAAACTAAATTGTAGTTACTTGAAAAATAATCAGAGTTCTCTAAGAAAAAGGAACGTTTCTCATCAAAGAAAAGCGCAAAAGTATCGTTAATACTCAGCTGGGCAACATCCGCTTCCACTTGTGAGAAATCTGGATTAAGGGTGGCTTGCAAGGATATTTCTGGGGTGATCCCCCACTTCACATCCAAGCCTACTTCTTTGTTATCAGAATCATCCCATTCTAAGGTTTCTTCTAAGTCACGGCTCTGCCCTTTACCCATGACTAATGTGGGTACTAATGCCAAATTTTTACCTTGTTTAGCTTGTTTAAAACCAGCAATAGAGCCCATTTGACATAAGTTACATGAGTTGTTTCGATCCAGTGGCATATTTGAAATACGTAAGCGATCTGTCCTTGGGTAATAACGCACAAGTTCAGCCCCCCACGTTTTATGTTCATCACCCTCTTCAAAATTTAAAATACGCAATGGAATAGCCATTTCAACCTGATAACCATCAGCAACAATTTTACCTGCTGACTGCCAGATACCATCCCAACTGTCACTTTCTCTGCCGGTCATTTCGTTTTCAATCGAATCAGCTTGAATACCAAGAGGGTTGACAAAAAACTGATGGGCTAATCGACTGTCGTTAAAGGTATCAAGCTTGATCCCAACTAAGTCATTACTCCATATGCCATCTCTGTCTCGATAAAAAGCGCTGATGTTTTCCACATTGGGATCTTGAGCAATAAACGCCACATAGAGGGTATGACCATTTTCGAACATTTTGACTGTAGTGGTCACCGGAGGACGAGTATTTTCAAATGGACGAGTGACGTAATTAAGTTCTAGCTCTTTTGCTTGTTGCCAGTATTTATCATCAAGTTCGCCATCAACCTTTATCTCGCCTGCTATATTGGGAATATCTAACATGGCGAAATGATTTAAAACGTGGGCTTTAGAAGTATTTTGCTGGGCCCAAGTAGCATTAACGCAGACGAAAAAAAATAAGGGGCAGATCAAAAGACGAAGCATGTATTACGATTCCGATTAATAACAGTTCTTATCCAACAAGGCGTTTTGGACAGCTGCGAGAGGGTAGACTAAATGCATAAACAAAAATATCTTTATACGTTAAATCAACCTGTCAGCCCGACAAGTTACATATGCTCCAACAATTCAAGTCAGAATATTGGTCATCTCAATCAATTTAAACCATTCTGCCTTAATGCAAATTTATTTATGTTTGTGCTGTGGCAACCTGATTACGTCCGGAATTTTTGGCTTCGTATAGCGCCTTGTCAGCAATCGAGAAGGTATGGCTAACAGATGTATTAGGCTGAAATTGTGCCACACCAATACTCACGGTAACGCGACCAACAGTTGTAAACTCTTGCTTCTCTACAGCTAAACGTATTCTTTCAGCCAATTTTTCCGCAATCGCTAACTCAGTGCCATTGGCAAGAACTAAAAACTCTTCTCCGCCCCATCGTCCAATTGTATCTTCAGGGCGTAAACTGCTTTCTATATTTTGAGTCATCTCTCGTAGGATATCGTCACCGATTAAGTGCCCATGAGTGTCATTTATTGCTTTAAAATGGTCAATATCAATCAACAGCAATGAAAATGGAGTATAGCCTGACGCCATAGTACTGAGTCTGCTCTGCAACATACGGCGATTTCCAATACCTAACAAACCATCGATATTGGCAGCTTTTTCCATTTTTTCGGCGCGCAAGTTTGAAGCGTCTTTGGTTCTTTTTAGCTTAACCACACCAAACAAACAAAATATACACACGCTTTGAGATAAAGCAGCATTAAGTAACATGGCTTGAAGCACTGTATTTTTGAGCTCAAATACATCGACATGTGCAACAAAAAGTAGCGTTAACATTACACAATAAATTCCTAAGGCACTAAAAATGGCCTGGCGAGTGGGTAAAAATAAAAATGAAACTATGTATAAAACGGGTACCCACTGCAAAGTAGAAGCTACGGTGTAAATAGTGCCTGTATTGGCTGCCTGTAAAAACGTGATAATAGTTAAAAAGAGAAGATACGAAACCAAATAAATGAAAACAACTATACGAGCAATGTGTATTTTTTTGGCAAGTACACTTAGGCAATAACAAACGACCAATACAGCAAGGGTAACGCCATAACCATAACGGTCATAATCGAAGATTACCTCTAATTGCTCTTCTACAATCCACAGAAAACAAACAGCAGATACTAATACCAACAAAAACAAATTAAAAATTTTGTCACTGTTGTTAAAAAGTTTCATTAGTTTGCGTAAAATCAAGCACTTACCCCTATCATCAACATATTCGACTTAAAATAAGCTAGTTTAAATTTAGTTCTCGCGTCATGTTTTCGTTTTTATCACGATGCACAATTATATTATCTTCAATTCTTATGCCGCCAAACGGGCGTAAACTATCTACAACATTCCAATTAATATATTTAGATTGTTCGCTGCTTTTTAGCTCTGCCAATAAACTATTAATAAAATACAATCCCGGCTCAATGGTAAACACTTGTCGTGCTTCGATTGTGCGAGTATTTCGCAGAAATGGATGAGCTTCAGGGCTTGGATTGGGAGTGCCTCTGTCATCCGACACATGACCCGCTACATCATGCACTTGAAGACCTAAGAAATGACCAATACCATGGGGGAAGAACGTACTAACAATGCCTGTTTCAACTAAATCGGCTGCGGCTAAATTCACTATTCCTGTGTCAGATAGAAGTGCTGCAATTTGATAATAAGCACGGGTATGAATCTGCACATAAGACACCCCAGGTTTAAGCTCATCCACACACTGTTGGGTAATGTTGTGCAAAGACTCTATTAAGTCTGCAAATACACCATTTTCTCGCGCATAGGTGCGGGTAATATCAGCCGCATAACCATTAAAATTTGCCCCAGCATCAATTAAAAATGACCGTGCATGAGTAGGCGCTTGTGTGACCAAATCGGTGTAATGCAATATTGATGCGTTTTCGTTTAACGCAATAATATTATTGTAGGGAACTTGGTTGTCACCTTGCCTTACAGCACAAAGGTAGGCCAAATTAATATCAAATTCACTTAGTTCCTGTTCAAAGGCTATTTTGGCTGCGCGATGCCCATCAACTGCTATACGATTTGCTTCACGCATACACATCAACTCGTAATCTGTTTTGTATGCTCGCTGATAGTGCAGGTAATGCATGACTCTATCGGGATTGACTAATTCAAATCCCAGCGCTTTGGCTACTTCAATGTATTCACCTATATAAGCATATTTACTTTTATCAAAAGGTAAGTGTTTTTCCACCGCATCAGCTTGAGTCAATAAAACTATATCGAATTGCTCTGCCCAAAAATCATTTGGCTCATCTGGTACCGTATGCCAGAAGTCTTTAGGTCGATAAAACACTAGTTTGGGCTTATCAACGCCATTCACAATCAACCAGCAATTTGGGTTATCAATAACAGGCAACCAGGCCTTGAACTGCGGATTCACTTTAAATGGATAGTTGTTATCGTCTAAAAACAAGCGCTTACTTTGGCCTGAATGAATAATCAATCCGTCAAGACTCTCCCGTTGCAAAGCCTCACAAGTGCGGCTTTGCAACTCGGATATATGTTGCGGATAGGTTTCTGCTAGTTGCGGGTAAACTTGAGCTAAAGGTGACATGCCAGATTCTCATCAAATAATATATTGATAGATTAACATAAGCTTAAAGGCAAACCATTTTACAAACTGAATGGATATCAGGTGGTTTAATCAACCTTTACTAACTTTTGGGTGGGATTTCCATATTAGCTAACGCTTTAAACAGGTTCTCACTGCCACCTAGATGTTGGCTATATATTTGTTGGTACGCCAGCACTGCTTTAACGTAATTGCGGGTTTCCTTATAGGGAATAGTTTCTATCCATAAGTCCAATGGCACGTTACCTTTTTCAGGCTGCCATTGTTTTACCCTTCTCCACCCTGCGTTATAAGATGCGGTGGCCAAGATGCGGTTATTATCCATTTTGTCCATTAAATAACGCATATATTGCGTACCCAGTTCAACATTTGTGCTGGGATTAAATAGGGAGTTCCGTTTAACTTTTTTCTTGGACAGATACCGCGCAGTACCCGGCATAACTTGCATCAACCCCAAAGCACCAGCATGAGAGGCGGCATCTGGCATAAAAGAACTTTCACGTCTTACTATGGCATATGCCCAAGCCACATCAATGTTGTTTTTCTTGGCATTACTTTGCAGTTGGTTATCAAATGCCATGGGGAAACGTCGGCTCAAATCATCTAGGTAACCTGATTTGGAAAAGCCGAAAATGGCTTGGTCATGCCAATTTTCCTGACTAGCAAGTACCGCGGCAGTTACCTTCTGTGGCTGGGTTAATTGACTTTGCAAAAATATCCACTCGCGTCTTGCACTAAGATTGCGGCCTAACGCCCTAAATTCAAAGGCTCTTTGTGCAGCAGGCAATGCAGCCAACTCATCTAAATCACCTTGCGCTATCAACAACGGATTATCATTTAAACTAGCCATCTCAGAAAGCTTTCCACTGGCCAAAAACCCATAATAATGACGTTGTTTGGCGAGTTTTTGTAACCCTTGTTCACCCAGTTCCTTGGCACCTAACTTTGCGTAAGCTCGCGCTTTCCAGTATTGAAATACATTGTCGCTGGCAATTTCGGGCGATACAAAGTTAATCACGTCTAATGCATGCTGCCAATTTTGCTGCCTTAATACATGAGCTAAGTGCCAACGCAGTAGTTCTGCATCAGGCTCAAGGTTGGTGGCTTTTTCTAACCATATTTCAGCTTGGTCATGATCTGCTAGGGCTAAAAAAGTAGCAAATCGGTAAGATATTTGTTTTTGCTGATGTGCCGAAAAAGTAAATCTTTGTGATAGTTTCTCCCAACTGCGCAAGGCTAAATCTCGATTATTGCTGATCAAACGTTTTAACCCATAAACCTGTATCTCGGTTTCCTTTTCAGGGTATTTTCCTGGGAAATTTGAGAGACGTGAAACTTGGCTAGGTGAGCGGCGCACCTTTAACCAAAGATCAGCTAAATATTGCTGATCCTTTGGTAACAAGGTTTTTATATAGGGTATGAGTGTGTGGTTGCCACCGTCGGCCGCCAAAGACAACCTTTTCCAAACTAAATCTGGCGTACGTTTACCAGCCTTTTGCCATTTCTTGAATAAAACGTCGCAGTCTTTAGGTTGTGATTTACCCACTACCCACAAGTTTTCTGCCAGTTCAAATGCTTTGACATTGGCAGGATCTATTTGCAGCATTAATTCTGCATTCCTGCAGTTCAAACCGGTATTTCCCATATCTCGATAAAAATCACTAAACAGTTCTGGTTGATTTTGCTTGGCCAGATAAGCCAACCACTTTTTGCGCAAAGGTCTGTCTAAAGGAGAAGATTCATGTTTGGCTAAAAAACTTTCTATTTGTTTTTTATTCGCCATAAAGGGAAATTTACTTAAGGTTTTTAACTCGACGTAAGGTCTTAGAGGATAGCCCTCTAGTTGTTGCATAATATTTTTATAGGCACTGCCATTTGGATTGTGCGCTAACCTTTCCGCTTCAATAAATAGCTTTCGTTGTTGCTCACGAGCGAGCTTAGGTGCAGCCATTACACCTTGAGTCAACAAGACACTGATAATTACCAGACAAAACAAATAACGAATAGTCAAAAATTCCAAAACATGAAAAGAAAGGCCAGTTAAGGTGTTAGACATGATACTAACAAACTTGTTTACGGATAAAAGCGAGTATTTCGATTTATTCACTCTTTAACTGGCACGACCAGTTGAATTAAAGCTATTTACCCACATGTAACAACTCTTGATTGATTATGTTAAAAGTTAGGTTGCCCTTTCCAAATATTTTAACAACAATTCATACAGTCTATATTCGGAGGGCCATTGGCCTCCTCCCAACCCACGCTTTGGCGATAGCCACAGGAGATGAACATGATATACGAAGGTAAAAGCCTCACGGTTAAATTACTGCAAGATGGCATTGCAGAATTAGTATTTGATGCCCAAGGTTCGGTGAATAAATTCGATCGACAAACCGTTGCAGACTTAGATGCGGCAACACAAGCACTTGCTGCTAATTCAGACGTAAAAGGTGTAGTAGTCCGTTCAGCAAAATCCACCTTTATTGTGGGTGCTGATATCACCGAATTTACTGAATTATTTGATATGCCAGATGCAGAAGTACTGGACTGGGTAGCTAAAACATCTCAAGTATTTGATCGTTTTGAAGACTTACCTTTCCCGACTATCGCTGCAATCAATGGTTTTGCACTTGGTGGCGGTTGTGAAATGACTTTAGTCTGTGATTTGAGGGTGGCCGATACCACTGCCAGCATCGGCTTGCCAGAAGTCAAACTTGGTTTAATGCCAGGCTTTGGCGGTACAGTGCGCCTTCCACGCCTTATTGGCGCTGATAACGCCCTAGAATGGATGACCACAGGCCGTGATCGCAAAGCAGTAAAAGCCCTAGCTGAAGGCGCGGTTGATGCTGTCGTAGCACCAGATAAATTAGCTGATGCTGCACTTAGCATGCTCAAAGATGCACTAGCTGGCGACTTTGATTGGCAAGCTCGTCGCGCTGAAAAAAAGGCGCCACTGACCTTAAACCAAAACGAAGCTATGATGAGTTTTTCCACAGCAAAAGCAATGGTAATGGCCCAAGCTGGCAAACATTACCCAGCACCTCACATGATGGTAGACACAGTATCAAAAGCCGCTGGGCTTGACCGTGACGGCGCGCTTAAATTGGAAAACCAAGGTTTTACTACATTAGCCAAGACAGACGCAGCAAAAGCCCAAGTGGGTATCTTTTTAGCTGACCAGCTCGTCAAAGGTAAAGGTAAAAAACAAGCTAAGGCTGCTAACAAAGCCATAAAACAAACGGCTGTTTTAGGCGCAGGTATTATGGGTGGTGGTATAGCTTACCAGTCTGCTGTAAAAGGCACGCCTGTCATAATGAAAGATATCAACCAAGCAGCATTAGATTTAGGTTTGAAAGAAGCGGCGACTATCTTAGGCAAAGGCATGCAACGTGGTAAAGTAAATGCTGCCACTATGGCATCTACCTTAAATAGTATTGTTCCTACCTTAGAATATTCAGCCATTAAAGATGTCGACTTAGTCATTGAAGCGGTAGTAGAAAACCCTAAAGTGAAAAGCATAGTGTTGGCAGAAACTGAGACACATGTATCTGATGATACAATCATTTGCTCAAACACTTCGACCATCTCTATTAACCACTTAGCCAAAAGTTTACAAAAACCAGAACGTTTCTGCGGCATGCATTTCTTTAATCCCGTGCATAAAATGCCACTTGTCGAGATTATTCGTGGTGAAAAAACCTCTGAAGATACTATTTCAGCTGTGGTAGCAGCCACCTTAAAAATGGGTAAAACCCCTATTGTAGTCAACGATTGTCCGGGCTTTTTTGTTAACCGTGTATTGTTTCCTTACTTTGCTGGTTTCAGCAGACTAATTATGGATGGCGCTGACTTTGTTGCTGTTGATAAAGTGATGGAAAAAATCTTTGGTTGGCCAATGGGTCCTGCATTTTTGCTAGATGTAGTTGGTATGGATACGTCTGACCATGCATCTAGTGTGATGTCTGACGGTATCCCAGAACGTATGCAAAAAATTGAAAATGATCCGGTTACTCTTTTATACAAAGCAGATCGCTTAGGGCAGAAAAATGGCAAAGGTTTCTATAACTTTAGCCTAGACAAACGTGGTCGCCCAGCTAAGGTGCCTGCGCCAGAAGCTTACGAATTGTTTGCACCACACTGCGCCAGCAAACAAGATTTCGACAAAGACGAAATCATTGCACGAGTGATGATACCTATGGCCAACGAAGCAATACGTTGTGTAGAAGAAGGCATTATTGCCAGCGCAGCAGAAGCCGATATGGCGCTACTTTATGGTCTAGGTTTCCCTCCTTTCAAAGGCGGTGTATTCCGCTATATTGAAACGATGGGTTTGGCCAACTTTGTAGCATTAGCCGATAAATACGCAGATTTAGGTCCGGTTTATCAGATTTCTGATGGTGTGCGCGAAATGGCTGCATCAAACAAATCATATTTTGCGGACTTTTCGCAGAGCTCTTTAAAAAAAACCCACACTAAATAACCTGAGGAGAAGATCATGAAAGAAGTCGTAGTAGTTGATTGTATACGTACACCTATGGGTCGCTCTAAAGGCGGTATTTTTCGCAATGTACGTGCAGAAACCTTATCTGCACACCTCATGTCAAAATTGGTTGAGCGTAATCCAAACCTTGATCCGAATGACATAGAAGACATTATTTGGGGCTGTGTACAACAAACTAAGGAGCAAGGTTTCAATATTGCTCGTAATGCACAGTTATTAACAGATATACCGCGTTCAACGGGTGCGGTTACAGTAAACCGCTTATGTGGTTCGTCTATGCAAGCCTTACATGATGCCACTAGTGGTATTATGTCTGGCCGTGGCGATGTGTATATGATTGGTGGGGTTGAACATATGGGCCATGTGCCAATGAATTTCAATCTAGACTTTCATCCGGGCATTGCTAAACACGCCGCCAAAGCATCAGGCAACATGGGCATGACAGCTGAATTATTAGGCCGTCAAAACGGTATCACTCGTGAAATGCAAGACGCCTTTGGCGCTCGCTCACATCAACGCGCTAATCAAGCCACCATCGAAGGCCGTTGGGCTAAAGAAATCGTTGCCACACAAGGCCATGATGCTGATGGTGTATTGAAGTCTATCAGTGTAGATGAAGTGATCCGTCCTGATTCAACAGTAGAAACCATGGCTGCCTTAAGACCGGTTTTTGATCCGGTTAATGGTACGGTCACGGCCGGTACTTCGTCTGCCTTATCTGACGGTGCATCTGCCATGTTGATCATGTCCGCTGATAAAGCTAAAGCACTAGGGCTAACACCACGCGCTAAAATTCGTGCCATGGCGGTAGCTGGTTGTGATGCAGCGATAATGGGATTTGGTCCAGTACCAGCTACCCAAAAAGCACTGAAGCGTGCTGGCATGACGATGGCAGATATTGAACTTGCCGAGTTTAACGAAGCCTTTGCTGCACAAGCATTGTCTTGTATCAAACAACTTGGTTGGATTGATAATTACGATGACAGAGTTAACCTCAACGGTGGCGCTATTGCACTTGGTCACCCTCTAGGATGTTCTGGCTCACGTATATCCACTACTTTGATTAATCTCATGGAAGACAATGATAAATCTGTCGGTTTGGCTACTATGTGTATCGGTTTAGGTCAGGGCATTGCTACAGTATTTGAGCGTGTCTAATAATGTTTAAGTGAAGCATCATATTAAGGGCTCCTAATTAGGAGCCCTTTTTTTCTAATCACCAGCACCAATACTCTCAGAATTTTCTGGTGATTGTTAAAAACACCGTTAAGATGTATTGATAGCGAAGTAATAATGATGAAAAAATCAGAGGCAGTTATTAATAGATTAAAGCGGCTAATTCAGTTGGCTGGCAGTGGTGAGAAATTAGAGCCACTGATTTTTGCGCAATTTAATGAGCTTTTAACTAAAGTTCCCCTGCTATATTTTATCTTGTGTACCAATTCTTTAGCACTGGCTTACACCCATTATGGTATCGCACCCGATTATCTAACCATATATGTGGCCGGTTTTTTAAGCGTTGCTTGCATTTTACGCGCCTTTAAGTGGCATACATTTAAACAAAAAACCTTCAGTCTTGAACAAGCCAAACACCAAATAAAAATGACGGTGTTGTTTTCCATTATAATGGGCATAGGATTTTCGCTATGGTGTTTTGTACTCTATGATTACGGAGATGTCAGCTTAAGGGCTCATATTGCCTATTTTATGTCGGTGACAGTAATTGGCATCATTGTCTGCCTAATTCATTTGCCAGCAGCTGTATGGTCTACCACGCTCACCGTAGGCATTCCTTTTGTGCTATTTTTTAGCGCTAGTGGGGAACCAATTTTTGTTGCTATTGCCATTAATTTCACCATGGTAGCGGGTGTTTTAGTGTTAATTACATTAAGTTATTACCGTGCATTTTCAAATGTTGTGATAGCCAAACAAGATTTGGTGGTACAACATGCACAAACACAGCGACTTAATGTTCAAAATGAATTATTAGCCAATCAAGATGGCCTAACAAAATTAGCCAATCGACGTAGCTTTGCCAATTACCTCAGTCAAAAACTCAATGAACTTAGCCATACCTCTAGTTTTATTGTTGGCTTAATTGACTTAGATGGCTTTAAGCCAGTGAATGATATTCATGGCCATGCAGCAGGTGATCGCGTTTTGATGGAAGTCAGTCAACGCTTAACCAAAGCGCTAAATGATGACTGCATGCTTGCAAGGATTGGAGGCGACGAATTTGCCATAGTCATCGACCACAGCGCCAGTCATAACGAAGTCGAAGCCTTTGGTAAAAAAATTACGCAAATCTTAGGGCAGCCCTTCATTATGCGCACTGGTTTAGTTCAAATTTCTGGCTCTTGTGGTTTTGCCATTTACCCTGAAGCCGGAGACACAGTAGATGCGTTAATGGAAAGAGCAGACTTTGCGCTATATCAGGCTAAATCAGAAGCCAGAGGCAGCACAGTAATTTTTACCGCTGAGCACGAACGCTTAATCAGACAGAAATCAAAACTAGAGTTAGCCCTAAATCAAAGTGTTAAAAACAAAGAACTGAGCTTACATTATCAGCCTATAGTGAATGGACAAACGGAACAATTATTGGGTTTAGAAGCGCTAGCCAGATGGGATAACCCAGAGCTAGGACACATATCACCAACCGAATTTATTGCCGTTGCTGAAAAAACAGGCATGGTAACCGAAATTACCTTAGGATTATTTGAACAAGCGGTATGTGACTTAAAGCTTTGGCCTGAGCATTTGTACTTATCATTCAATCTATCAGTCCATGATGTGATTAGTCATAAAACCCTACTTGAGTTGAAACGCATTGTTGATTTCCATGGCATTCCAAGTAAACGGATCCAATTTGAAATCACTGAAACTACCATGATGAGTGATTTAGACCTTTGCTCTGCAACCACTAAAAAATTGCAAGCTCAAGGCTTTATGATTGCCTTAGATGACTTTGGCTCTGGTTACTCAAGCCTGAGTTACATTCATAAATTGGCATTTGATAATCTAAAAATTGACAGCAGTTTCGTAGCAAACTTACTTCATGATCAACGTAGCCAAGGCGTAGTGAAAACTATTCTAGAATTATGCATTAGCTTTAATGTAAGTTGCACAGTAGAAGGGGTAGAAACCCAAGAGCAAAAAGACCTATTGTTAACCCTTGGTTGCAATAACATGCAAGGTTATTATTTTTATCGACCGGCACCCATCGAACAGTTTGACTTATCAGAAAACGTGAAGCTATTTGATTAGTTAACTCCTTAACGTTCCCAAGCTCAGGTTAGTTAGCGTTTGGTATGGTTAAAACCCCTTCATGGGTGATGTAAATTGGTAAGGAAAAGGTGCCTAGATCCAATTTAACTTTTAAGGTGTAACCGATTGGCGTTTCACGTGGTTTCAGTAAATCGGCAAATAACCTAAGACCACCAAACAAGTCGGCTTTTACATTAAGTTTAATATCCTCCTCACCATAAGCTGGCACTATCGGAAGTTGATTAGCCACACCAGAAAACACCTTGTTGCCTTCAATACTTGCGGTATATGACATGCCTTCTAAATTCAATGCAATGTTATTTGGATTAACCACTCGTAAGCCAATTTCAAAAGTGGGATTTATAATACCTCCTGGCAGTATCTTAAATGAGTTAACACTGACTTGAGGCTTCTCGAAATTAGGGTTTAAAGCAGTACATCCAGACAATATAACAAAAACAATAATCGCCATATACGATGTTAAAATCGGTTTCATGTTAGTTCCCTTTAAGTTTGCAAAGACTGTAACGCTAAAATAAGAGTACAACAACTAAGGTCTATCCATCTTTCGTTTAGCATGACAAACCTAGAGGACAATGAGTCAGTAACTATCTCCCCACTTATTTTAACAACACCTAAAAAATCGTAAATCCTATACATTTACCGATACTTTATACTACTCAGCTACTGTTCTAGTTACTATTGATATAGGCTGCTGATTAGCGTGTTCACTATATAGAAGTCAGAATGAATAAACGTTATCTAATCATCTCACCTGTTTTATTAATGCTTTGTGCCTGCGGCGGTGGAGGCGAAACAGCTCAAGTTCAAACTCCAGTAGAAGTTGCCCTGCCCGATACTCCCACTAATCCTGTAAGTGACGTTGATAGTCCAAACATCCTATTAATCATCTCCGATGATCAGGGTTTAGACGCTTCTGCACAGTACAATCTCAGTCAAAGTTTACCTTCTACTCCCACATTAGATAGTTTGGCGACAAACGGCTTAGTGTTTGATAATCTATGGGTAACGCCGGGATGTACCACCACCAGAAGTGCTTTAATTACAGGTAAATATGGCAGCAATACTGGTGTACTGGCAATTGGTGATGAATTGCCCGGCAGCGAAGAAGTATTACATGCCTATATAGCTAACAATGAAAAAACGGCTCACTATCAATCAGCATTAATTGGTAAGTGGCACTTAGGCGGCAACGGTGTCGCAAGTTCTCACCCTAATGATATGGGTATACCTTACTTTGCTGGTTCATTGGTGGGTGCTATTCCTGACTATTCAGCATGGACATTCACCACTAATGGTCAAAGTGAACAATCAAATGTATACAATACAACGCAATTAACCAACTCAGCTATTGATTGGATTCAACAACAATCATCTCCTTGGTTTTTATGGTTAGCCTATATTGCTCCTCATTTACCCATCCATTTACCCCCTGCAGATTTACACAGCCAAAACTTATCAGGCACGCAAACTGATATAGAAAACAACCCAAGAGCTTACTATTTAACTGCCATAGAGGCCTTGGATACAGAAATAGGCCGTCTACTCGATTCAATGAGTGAAGAGGAACGAGATAACACCCTAGTATTTTTTATTGGTGACAATGGCACCCCTGGCCAAGTGGCAGATACAACGGTATACGTGAATGGTAGCAAAGGCTCACTTAGCCAAGGTGGTTTGGCCGTGCCGATGATAGCGTCCGGTAAAGGCGTAACCCGGCTAAATGAAAGAGAAAGTGCTCTGATCAACGCCACTGATTTTTTTGCCACCATCGCACAACTATCGGGTAGTGACGTCAATCAAATTCACGATAGTATTAGTTTTAAAGAGTTATTAAGCGATGAATCTAGCGCAAACAGACAGTACAACTATGTGGAGTTTGAAAGTACCCGAGAGACTGGTTGGGCAATTCGTAATCAACAATATAAATTAATTGAATATAGCGATGGAGAGCAAGTATTGTACGATTTGCAGAACGATCCACTAGAGAAATCAGAGCTGCTAAGTAGTGGAGGAGATTATTCTCCGATTCTCTTAGAGTTAGTTACCGAGCTGGATAAAATTCGCTGAATGTAATAGCGTTGCCCGTCAGGACGTTAAATTTTTGCTAAAACTAACGTGCAACCTTTTGTTTAATCACCTGCACCAACCGCTGCTTAACTTGCGGAGTGAGGCCTAAACTGACTAAAAATGAAGAAAACGCAGAGATAAATACAATGCTCTTGAGGATCTTAAAACCGGTAAATAACATGACAACCACTAAAATAGCAGCATAAGCCAAACCAATCATACCGAGAAAGAAGCACATACCTTTAAGGTCTTTGTTCATTCTATTATCCTTTTTGCATCAACCATGTACAGTTTAGTCAGATAACCACAAATGTCATTTAGTAAAATGTTACAGGGTATTCGAAGCATTAGTGGAATCTGTTATTCTAAGGTTAACTTAGATTCTGTTTAAAAAACTCAATCGTACGTGACCAAGCAAGTTCAGCTGCTTTTGGTGCATAACGGCTGGTAGAGTCATTGTGGAAACCATGCTGCGTGTTAGGATAAAAATGCGCTGTATAGTTAACGTTATTAGCTTTCAAAGCCGCTTCATACTCAGGCCAAGTAGCATTCACCCGTTTATCGTTTTCTGCAAATTGGAGCATGATTGGCGCTTTGACATTTTTTACTAGATCACCCTTTGCTGGTGTACCATAAAATGGCACTGCGGCATCGATAAGCTCCGGCGCAGCAGCTGCCAGCATATTGCTCACATATCCGCCAAAACAAAAACCAACTACACCTAATTTGCCGGTGCTGGAATCGTGTTTTTTCAGATAACTGGCAGCCGCTATAAAATCTTGATCAATTTTTGCTCTGTCCATGCTGCGCTGCATACTTCGGCCATCATCGTCATTACCCGGATATCCGCCTAAAGGGAAAAGTGCATCCGGTGCAAACGCGATAAAGCCTTGTTTAGCTAAACGTCTTGCTACATCTCGTACGTAAGGGTTGAGTCCTCGGTTTTCATGCACCACTAACACAGCCGGTGCTTTACCATTCATGTTGCTGGGTACAACCAAATAGCCTCGACCTTTACCATGTCCATTCGGTGAATCAAATTCTTGATAGGTAGCTTTAATGTCACCGTCGTTAAAGGAAACTTGTTCTGCCAATGCGTAATTCGGTGTAAGAGCACTTGTCACTGCACCAAGTGTTAATCCCACAACGGATAATGAACCTAACCGGCCTAAAAAGGTACGGCGGTCAATATCACCATGAGCATAATCGTCATACCAGTCAAAGGCTTGTTGCGGAATTTTTTCTGGTGAGATGTGTGACATTGTTTTCTCCTAGTTAACCAATACGAATGAATAATTGTATACCAGCGTAGTCTAATCGTGCCGAGATAGATCAATTTTAAGCTGCCTGTTAAGACAAAAGCCCTTTCAGAGATAGTTCATTCAAAATATTCTCACACTTTTGTTTAAAAGTGTCTCTAAGCAACCTCACAGCCGGTGTAATAGATTGACGGCTAGGACAAATTATCCATAATTCTGTGACTCGAGGTGTAAATTTTGGCATCACACTCACCACTTTGCCTGATAACAGATCGGCCGATACATCCAAACAAGATTTAACCGCTAAACCTTTACCAGAAGCACACCAACGGCTGACTAGTTCTCCATCATTAGCAGCTCTGTCGCCGCTCATTTTGATTTTAAATTGTTCACCGTTACAGGAAAACGCCCATTCGTTATGGATAATGTCGTGCAATTGATAAAACAGCCCGTTGTGACCGGACAAATCATAAGGGTGTTTTGGTATGCCATGTTGCTCAAGGTAAGACGGTGCAGCGCACAGTAAACTGGGTACGTCGCATATTTTAAACCCATATACATTTGCGTCTTTGGGTGAACCATAACGCAATACAATATCCACTGGGTCTCGATAAAAATCGACTGTACTATCACTAATGTGGGCTTTTAAACTAAGCGCCCTATGGATGTGCATAATCTCATCTAACCAAGGAATAGCCAAATTACGCCCTAGGTCTGAAGACAACCCTATACGTAGTTCACCTTCTACCACATCGATATCACTCTTTACATTTTGCTTAGCGAAGTCGAGGGTAGCCAAAGCTTGCTCGCAGTGGGGTATGTATCGTTCTCCTGCGTTTGACAGCCTGAGTTGCCTGGTAGTACGAATAAATAAGTCAATACCTAAGGCCTTTTCAACACGCTTTAGGGCGGCACTGGCGGTAGCTGTTTGCATATCTAGGCTTACCGCTGCCGCAGTGATGCTGTGAAATTCAGCCACTTTTAACACTACCTGTAAATCTTCTATTAACATATTGTCAAAAATAATTTGATAATGATTCAATGATTATGCTGTTTATTATAAACAATTCAAGGACTATGCTTTGCCCAAGTTAATTATCAACTGGAAAACAAATATGAAAGCGATTGGATATACCTCATCACTACCTATCTCAGATGAAAACTCTCTGATAGATATTGAACTACCCAACCCTATTACAAGCGGACGGGATATTTTGGTTAAAGTTAATGCCATAGCCGTCAACCCAGTAGATTACAAAATACGTCAGAACGTAGTTTCAACTGATGGTAGTTTTAAAGTAATAGGTTGGGATGCAGTGGGTGAAGTCGCAGCAGTTGGTAACAAAGTTAGCCAATTTAAATTAGGCGATAAGGTTTATTATGCGGGTGATCTTAATCGTCAAGGCAGCAACGCTGAATACCAATTAGTAGATGAGCGGATCGTAGGTTTTAAACCTAATAGCCTGTCTGATGCGGACGCCGCAGCTTTACCACTAACCACGATTACTGCATGGGAATTATTGTTTGAGCACTTATCTATTAAACAACAAAATCCAGATGCCATACAGAAAACTGATGAAGTGATTTTAGTCGTAGGCGCAGCGGGTGGAGTGGGTTCAATTTTACTGCAACTAGCAAAGACCTTAACTGGCGCAACAATTATTGCAACAGCTTCAAGGCAAAGTTCGCAAGATTGGGTTAAGAAATTAGGAGCTGATTACGTAGTCGATCACACTCAAGCTTTGCAGCCACAAATTGAAGCACTCAGTATTGGTCAAGTGACTCATGTCGCAAGCTTAAATGGGAGTCCAAAATATATGGATACTTACACCGAATTACTTGCTCCATTTGGAAAAATTGCATTGATTGATGATCCCGGAGCATTTGATATAACTCTCCTCAAAGCAAAGAGTCTTTCACTTCACTGGGAGTTTATGTTCGCCCGCGCAATGCATCAATCAACAGATATGATGGAACAAAGTCGCTTACTTAATCGAGTTTCTGAGTTAGTTGATAAAGGTTATATACAAACCACAACAGGTAAAAATTTGGGCTTAATTAATGCTGCTAACTTAAGAGCCGCACATGCAGAACTAGAATCAGGTAGCTCAATTGGCAAGATTGTGTTGCAAGGCTTTTAAACACCAACCAACTTTAGAATGGAATAAATATGACAACACTTACTATCGTCGCCAATATAAAAGCCGAAGCCAACAAAATTGATTTGGTAAAAGAACAACTAGTTAAATTGATCGATACTACTCGCGCTGAGCAAGGATGTATCAACTATGATTTACACCAAGATAACAACAATCCAGCACATTTTGTATTTTACGAAAACTGGGAAAGTCGTGAGTTATGGCAAACGCATATGGCCAATCAACACTTGCAAGACTATATGACTGCAACAGATGGCGCAGTCGAAGAATTCACCTTAAATGAAATGGCAAAAATCGCTTAATTTCACTCAATTATAGCCAATCCTAGATTGGCTATAATTCTATTCAAACGCCCCAGAAACATCTCACCTACAGCTTGTTTACAAAACCCACTATAGTCGTAAAGTTTACGGTACTTAAGTACTTAAACTACCAGTAAATTGATCTGTCTGATGACCTAACAATATAAGCCTAAATCTGTAGAATCCGCGCCTCTCCTAATCAGACCGATTTTTAGCCAATTATTTATATAGAGGTATGGCAGTGAATTTTCCGACCCACAGATTTTATGAAGACGTATTGGCACTGTTTTGTGCAGGTGTATTGGTATCTTTTGGTGTGGTGTTGTTTGGTACCCATAATTTACTGACTGGTGGTACAGCAGGCATTGCGATAATTGGCACACACTTAGTTGATTTGAACTTTGGATTGTTATTTTTTTTAGTTAATTTACCCTTTTATTACATTGCTTGGACACAGCTGAGCAAACGTTTCACCATTAATACTTTTATATCAGTGACTATGGTGTCAGTGATGACCGAGCAAATGCAAAATCTGATCAATATTCAGAGTATTCATCCAATATTTGCCACTGTCGCTGGGGGAATGTTAATTGGTGTGGGTTTGTTAATTATGTTTAGACATAAATCTAGTCTAGGCGGTTTAGGTATTTTAGCCCTTTACCTACAGAACAAATTTAACATTCGAGCGGGCAACTTCGGTTTATTGGTAGACTCGGTCATTCTGACTTCCTCAATCTTTATCTTTAGTATTGATTTGGTGATTTTATCTGTCATCGGTGCCATCACGCTTAACTTACTAATTGCGGTAAATCATAAGCCAGGTCGCTATCAAGCTTATGTTGAATCAAAGAAAACTAAGACTATTGATAAAGATGCTACCTTAGAAGAAGAGTTATTAGGTGTCATTGATTAATATAACACTAACGTTCAAAAATAATATTAAGCGCATATTTCAACTTCTCACAAACTGTTCTTAACACAAATAAAAAGGCCAAAGTGTAAGTACTTACTTTGGCCTTAATCTATACATTATATAACAGTATAATGGTTACCAAGCTAAAATTGATGACATATATATTTTAGCTCAAAGCCCTTAACATCCACGCTGTTTTTTCATGCACACGCATTCTGTCTGAGACTAATGCTGCAGTGGATTCGTCGTTTGCTTGTTGCGCCGATGCTAATACCGTACGACAGGTTTTTACCACTGTTTCATGACCGGTCAACAAAATTTTGACCATCTCAGTTCCGGACGGTACGCCGTCTACTTCTTGAATCGAGCTCAATTTAGCAAAGGCTTTATAGGTCCCAGGTGCGACCACATCTAAGGTACGAATACGCTCGGCAATATCATCAACTGCCAAAGCTAATTCGGTATAATGTTCTTCGAACATTAAGTGTAATTCTCTGAACTGCGCACCGGTAACATTCCAATGAAAGTTATGTGTCTGAAGATATAAAGTATAAGAATCAGCTAATAGACACTTTAATCCTTGAGCGATTATTTCCCTGTCTTTTTCGTTGATACCAATATTGATAGTACTCATTGTTTGCTCTCTTTTTGAGGTGAGAATGTCAGCAAACAATAGTCGTTATGAGGTTTAATGGCTAATGAGAAATATCAAACAATCCAATCGCTTTATCTAATCAATACATGCAACTGCAATAGTTTATCTGTATTAAACTGCAAACAATTGTTGGGGATCCTGAAATGCCTTAAATTCTAAAGCATTACCACTGGGATCAAGAAAAAACATAGTCGCTTGCTCACCTGTTTGTCCTTCAAATCGAATATATGGCTCAATAACAAACTCGACTTTAGCGGCGCGTAATTTGTTTGCCAACGCTTGCCAATTTTTCCAGTTTAATACCACGCCAAAATGAGGAACTGGCACAGCATGATTATCCACCTCATTATGTTTAGGCATACTTGGCATCTCAGTCACAAGATGGGTTACTAGTTGGTGCCCAAAAAAATTCCAATCAACCCACTGTTCAGAGCAGCGACCTTTTTCACAACCTAGCAAGCTACCATAGAAAGCTGTGGCTTGCTCTAAATCAATTACGGGTATAGCTAGATGAAATGGACTAAGTGACATTAAGGTTCCTATATTAATTTTTTAAGTAACTTAAATTTCTTGTCAGTGAAAGGAGGATAACGTAACGGCACGTCAAACCAAAAACTACGTTTCATCACAGCTTTTAAATGACTAAAATTATCAAATCCAATTTTTCCATGATAGGCACCGGTACCACTATTACCAACACCTCCGAAGGGTAGGTTAGGATTAGCAGCAAACATAAAGCCATCATTAATACACACCATACCGGCACTAGTTGAATCTAAAACTTGTTGTTCAAAGTCGCTATTTTTACTGAACAGATATAAGGCTAGGGGTTTAGCTCGCTCATTGATAAAGGGTATAGCTGCCTCAATATTTTTAATTGTTACTATTGGCAATACCGGACCAAAAATTTCTTCCTGCATTATGCGGCTGTCATGGGCGGGATTGAGCACAATAGTTGGCTCAATATATTTATTGGCTACATCATGTTTGCCACCATGCACAACATCTTGGCTGTCCAAGTAACTGACAATACGCGCTAAGTGACGCTCACTTACAATACGACCATAATCTTGGCTAGTAGCTGCGTCAGCACTATAAAATTCTGTGATTTTGTTTTTAATTGCTTCAATAAGTTTGGCGGAAAATGCCTCTTCAACCAGCACATAATCTGGTGCCACGCAGGTTTGTCCTGCATTCATCCATTTGCTCCAGACAATTCTGGCTGCAGTCACATCAAGATCAGTCGAGCTGTCGACAATACAAGGGCTCTTACCACCTAACTCTAGGGTAACGGGTGTTAAAAATTCTGCTGCAGCACGCATGACTATTTTGCCCACTACTTCGCCACCGGTGTAAATAATATGATCGAACTGATGTTTAAGTAATTCAGTTGTTTCGGCTACCGCACCCTCTACGACCGCAAAGGTCTCATTATCCAAATATTGGGGGATCAATTGTGCAACCAACTTAGACATATTGGCTGATAATTCTGAGGGTTTAATAACCGCACAGTTTCCAGCGGATATTGCAGCAACTAAGGGAGACAGCACCAACAACAATGGATAATTCCATGCACCGATGATTAAAATGCTGCCTAGAGGCTCTGGCAATATATAACTTTTAGCTGGCTGGGCCACAATAGGAGTTGAAACTTTGCGTGGCTTCATCCACTTTTTTAAATGTTTAAGCGAATGATCCACCTCGCTGATCACTCCGCCTAACTCAGCCGTCCAAGACTCCATATCACAACGACCAAGATCCTGTTGCATGGCGACAAAAATTTTATCTTGCTGCTCAACCACCATCTTTCTGATTTGTTTGAGTTGTTCGATACGCCAATCAATAGTTTTGGTTTTACCTGAAGCAAAAGTATTTTTTACCAACTGAATTTTAGGCGCGATATCTGAGATCGACGGTAACTGAGAATCATTCGAAAGTGGTGCTGCTTGCATGGAATACCCGTAACAATTGTACTTTATATACTCATGTTACCTCAGAAAATACCAAGAGGATCAATCAAAACACGGTAAAAGGTACAAATACATAATATAAATTTGAATAGTAGTGATTTACTGAAATCCCAAACGCTGTAACAAAGAAACCAAACTAGTAGGCGTGACAGGTTTAACTAAGAAACCTTCTGCACCATCCTCGATGGCTTGTCGAATATTATTATCTGAACTACTCGCAGAACACATCACCACTTTACTACTTGGGCTTTTAGCTCGCAGATGTTTAAGTAGCTCCAAGCCGTTCATTGAAGGTAGATTGATATCAACTAGTATCAAATCAAAAGTAACATGTTGGACTTTTTCTATTGCCACTTCCGCACTGTCTGCGGTTTCGACAAATTCGTAACCCATACGTTTAAGCACCAAGCTAGAAAACGTACGTATGGCTTCTACGTCATCTATAACTAAAATATTTGTTTGATTCACCAGCATCCAACTTTTTATCTTTTACAAGATACTTTTGTCACAAAAAATCAGCAAAAAAATACTCCATTGCTTTTGTTCAGTGAAGTACATCGTTTTAATCAATAAAAAGGTAAACTGAATGGGTATATTAAACTTCTAAGTTGAGTTCTAAGGTTTGGTTTTGCTAGGATTGTGCATCAACCTATTTCGGATAATTATACTAAGGTGAGGAATGTTGAATTACCTTAGTTTTTGGCTATGTTTGTATTAACTGTTGTTGAACACTAAACATACTGTTTTTATTGAACTTTTCATCATTGTCCAAATATCT
>ENA-OSET01000275-OSET01000275.1-sediment-metagenome-genome-assembly--contig:-NODE-275-length-58510-cov-5.944552_pt1 | contig 58510 bp, 50 predicted proteins | sample MGYA00237882_ERZ534229 | MGnify/ENA primary metagenome ERZ534229 (study PRJEB26408, sample SAMN06266212) | sediment metagenome | isolation source: Hudson Canyon methane seep mesocosm | place: USA:Hudson...
AGCGGAACTAAACACTATTGCAGAAGATTATGAGGACTGGGTTGATGAAACAGGGGTTGAGTTAATTGCTGTATCTATTGATGATGCTAGAAGCACAGGAAGAGTAGAACCTTACGTAAATAGTCAAGGATGGGAATATACGGTTCTTTTGGATCCTAATGGAGATTTGAAAAGAGCCATGAATGTAAACAATGTGCCACACACTTTTTTAGTTGACGGGAACACTGGAAAAATTGTTTGGAACCACAACAATTATTCTCCAGGAGATGAAGATGAACTACTGGAGCAGATAGAGAAAATTGCAAAATAAACCATGTCTCTTTTTACACCATCCACTATAAAACCACTATTTTGAAAAAGAAATTTTTTATTACTTCAGTTCTAGTTCTTGGCTTTGGTCAAGTCATGTATTCTCAAGAAAGCAACGATCTCGATTTAGGTAATATTAGCGGTAACACTCAAGTTATAGCACAATATTACAATGAAGACACATTGATCAATGCAGCCTTGCCCGATCATATCATGGGAATGAATTCATTTACAAACATCAATTATTCGCGTGGTAATTTTAGAGCAGGATTTAGATATGAAACATATCTAAATCCTTTAGAAGGCTATCCATCTGGATTTTCAGGAACTGGTATCGGATATAGGTACGTCAACTGGAAAAATGAAAGCATTAATATTACCGTTGGTAATTTCTTTGAACAGTTTGGAAGTGGCACGATTCTTAGAGCTTATGAAGAACCTAACTTGGGACTAAATAACGCGCTTGATGGTATAAAAATTAAATACGAACCATACAAAGGAATAAATTTAACAGGACTTATTGGCAAACAAAGGGAAGCCTTTAACGACGGATTAATAAATGGAAATGGAATTGTACGGGGATTTGATGGAGAGATAGACTTTAACACCTTATTTGACAGTACCTTTGCAGACTCTAAATTTAGAATATCTATAGGAGGTAGTTTTGTTAGTAAGTATAATAATGACAACAACACAGCTGATTTCATTCTTCCGAAAAATGTGGGTGCCTATGGAGGAAGAATAGCTATGCGCTATGGAAAAGTACGATTTTCTGGAGAATATATCTTAAAAGAAAACGACCCTTATCCTAATCCTACTGACGAAAGGTTTAATTATATTTATAATAACGGTGAAGGTATTTTATTAAACCTAGGTTATTCAACAAAAGGTTTAGGAATTGATTTAAGTGCTAAACACAATGACAACATGCTTTGGAGAAGCACAAATGTAAGTGTTGCACCAACTTCGCTCTTAATTGGTTTTTTACCAACTATGTCTAAACAACACACCTATAACTTGGCCTCTACAATGTATCCATATGCTGTAAATTTTCTAGGAGAAGTCGCATTCCAAGCAGATATTATTTACAAAATCCCAAAGAAAACAGCAATTGGTGGTAAATATGGAACTTCTATTAATATCAACTTTGCTACTGCCTATGCTCCGAATAGAACTTACTTAAATGATATGGACAGTTCACGAAAGTCATATACTTCAACACCTTTTGATGCTAGTGATAGTGCTTTTGTAAAAGACTTCAATATCGAGATAAAAAGAAAATTTAACAAGAAATTTAAAGCGGCTTTAACCTACTTTAACTTTGTATTTGACGATCGTGCAATTTTGGTTGCTCAAAACCATGAGCTTATTTATGCAGATATATTCGTAGCAGAAGCTACTTATAAAATAAACAAGCACCACAGTGTTAGAATTGAGGCACAGCATCTGCGCACTGACCAAGATAGAGGAAATTGGGCGTATGGATTGATAGAATACTCAATTAGCCCAAGTTGGTTTTTTGCCATAATGGATCAATATAATTACGGGAATTCGATTGAAGCCGAAAGATTGCATTATCCTCTTGCAACAGCAGGGTACCTCAATGGTCCACATAGGTTTTCTATTCAATATGGTAAACAGCGAGCTGGAGTATTTTGTGTGGGTGGCGTATGCCGTTCTGTGCCTGCGTCAAATGGTGTTACTTTTACTTTAACAACAAGTTTTTAAATTATGAAACAAATAAATTTAATAGTGGCATTATTTGTAGTTGTCTCATGGAGCCTCTACTCTTGCGACAAAATCGAAAATCCAATCCCTGAAACTGTTGGAGGATTAGACTGGAGTCTATCACCTTTTGAAGATTCTGCAAGCTATACTTGGCCTACTTGGACTGCCAATTTAAACTCAGCAAAAAATGTTTTAATTGAAGACTTTACAGGCCATACTTGCGTAGGATGTCCTGCCGCGGCAACTGAGGCAACAAATATTGAATCTGCAAATCCGGGAAGGGTAATAATTGCATCTATTCATGCAAGCACCACAAGTACCTACCAAGTGCCGGAGCCTGGTTCTGCAAGTTTTACAACGGATTTTAGAACAGATGCAGGTAATGAGTATGCCACAACATTTGAGTGCGATCTAAATCCGCTGGGAACAACGAATAGAAGGCTGGGTGTATACCCATCAAATACGCAAAACATTCCTGACCCAGTGCTGCAACAGTCGGGGACTTGGGGATCGAGCACAGCTACTTTATTAGGAGAAGATTTGGATGTAAATATTCAAGTGCAGTACAATTATTTTGAAAACGAAAATGGGCTTTTTGTGCATACAGAATCTGATTTCACCAATGCAAAGACAGGAAATTATAATATTGTAGTTTATTTGGTTCGAGATACTGTAATTGCTCCTCAGAAGCTTCCTGGAGGTCAAGAAGAAGAAGAATATCACCATCATAACGTACTTTCTGCTAATATCAACGGAACTTGGGGAGAGGAGATTGTTAGTGGGTCAGTTGTTAGTGGAGAGAAGTTCTACAATGACTATGCTTTCGAGGTTCCATCAAATGATGCAACCTATGATATTGATAATTTATCATTGATTACTTATGTTTTTAACAGAGAAACTTATGAGGTTCTTCAGGCTGTAATTACTCATCTGCAATGAGAAAGTTAACAATATTAGCCCTTCTATTTCTGAGCTCAATAAGCTCATTTGCAACAATTGTAAAGGACACATTATATATTAATAGAGATACTGTTAATCAAGCTACAACCATAATACATTATTGCTCTTTTAACAGTACAGAAACTTTTGAACTGACGAACAGGCCTCTTGAAGTAAATGAAAATGATACGCTTCAAGTTACAATAATAAACACCGATAGCTTACCGCATACTTTTACTGTCGACGCAATACTAGAGACAGGAAACACTATAGCTCCTTTTGACACAGCAACTTTTCAGCTTAAATTCAATAGCAAAGGAACTTATAGATATTACTCCGATGTAGCTTATGGAAAATATCTGGCAGCTTCTGGAAATATTTTAGTTGGGTATAGTAATTATATTCACTTTTTCTGGAATTTATTTGAAGCAAAAGACACATTTATGGATTCCATTGCAAATGGTTTAACCGCTACTTTACCCAACTATTTTAAGCCAGAAGTATTTACCATTAATAACCTTTATTTTCCATACACAGCTACTGACCCAATAGGGGCAGTAACTGGACATGTAAATGATTCAATCATTATTTCTGTTGTTAATTCTGGCCAAATGGTTAGTCCTTTCCATTTTCATGGTTATCATGTTAAAATTATTGATGTTAAAATTCACCAAACCATTTTGGGTTGGGAAAAAGATACATTTCCAGTGTTTCCAGGAGAGGCCATGACCTTATTACTCGTACCTGATCAACCAGGAATGTATCCTGTTCATAATCATAACCTTGTTACAGTTGCCACAGGAGGTTATCCTGGAGGTATGATAACTCGCCTAAATATTATGCCATGAAACAATTATTTTTCGTTCTAATATTTGCACCATTACTAGGTAATTCTCAAATTAAACATACCAAGTTAATTTCCAAAATGGATGGCACGTTTCTAAGTGTGGACGGAATAAACACTCCTTATTGGGGATTTGGAGAATTTAACCCTACCCTAGCAAATCAAAGAATCTCACTACCTTCACCATTACTTATTTACGATTTAAATGACAGTGTTTATTTAAAATTGCACAATCTATCTCCGGAAATGCATACGATTCATTTACACGGACTAGATGTAACTCAGATAAATGATGGCGTTCCGTCGACATCGTTTGGGGTATTGTTTAATGATAGCACTACATATAAATTTAAAGCTAAACACCCGGGCACATATTTATACCATTGTCATGTGCATACGAATCTTCATGCTGCTATGGGCATGTCTGGGATGGTTGTTATAAGAAACTTTCCTGATACGAATTTGCTTTATGCCAATGGCCCTTCATTCAATAAGGAATATTACTACCTATCTTCCGACATGTATTTATATTGGAATTTCAATGTTACTTCTCCTGGACCCTTTCACATGTACGAAGCCGATTATTTTATGGTAAACGGAAAAGCAGGAACACAATTATTCGATGACACTACACAAATAATTAACATGAGCGCCGGCGACACAGCTTTATTGCATATAGCCAATGTTGGCTACAATTCTGTTGAATACATTTTCCCACCTGAAGCTAATGCAGTAACACATATGTCGGATGGAAGAATTCTTCCCAGCCCAATTGATAAGGACACCCTAGTATTATACCCAGGGGAGCGCTACTCTGTCCTTTTATCTCCAACACAATTTATTCAGGGACACATTACTGTGAACTCAGCAAACCTTTATAACACAGGAACAATCGTTGGAACTAATTACATTGGGATTAATATAGATTCTCTGGGGCAAGGAATGCAAGATAATAAATTAGCGTATTTAAACTTATATCCAAATCCTACCTCTAATAGTCTTCAAATCCAATCAAATGAAACTTTAGACATTCACATCTATAATGTACAAGGAAAATTATTTAAGACCTTCAATCTTCAGCGGGGCATTAATAATCTAGATGTCAGCAAGTTATCTAAGGGGATTTACATTGTTGGAGCAAACGGGTTTTTACCAACGAAGTTTATTATTGAATAATCATTAAGATAACCCTCTCATAATACCTTTAGTAGATCCTTTTATAAAATCTAATATTGTATTCTTTTCTTCAGAAGAAGGCAATTCAATGTCAGCAACTTTTAAAGCCGTTGTAATGTTACTATTTTGAACATATACCACTCGATAAATATCTTCTACATTCATGATTTGCTGATCAGTAAACCCTCTTCTTCTTAAACCTACTGAGTTAACTCCTACATAAGAAAGTGGCTCTCTAGCCGCCTTAACATAAGGCGGTACATTTTTTCGAACCAAAGAACCCCCTGCAATAAATGCATGCTCGCCTATGTGAACAAATTGTTGTGTCCCAACCATTCCTTCAATTATTACCCAATCATCAATAGTAATGTGACCTGCTAATTGTGTGCTATTCGCTATGATTACGTTATTGCCAATTAGACAATCGTGCGCAACATGTACATATGCCATTAATAAACAATTATTTCCTATAACTGTCTTATTTCGATCTGTAGTCCCTTTATGAATAGTTACGCATTCTCTAATAGTGGTGTTATCCCCTATATGTGTTGTTGCATACTCTCCTTTATACTTAAGGTCTTGAGAGTCAGCAGAAATAACGGCTCCTGGAAAAATTCTACAGTTTTTCCCTATTCTAGCGCCATCCATTATAACAACATTAGCGCCTACCCAGGTACCTTCACCTATTTCAACATCACCATAAATTGATGCGAATGGTTCAACAACAACACCTTTCCCAATTTTTGCATCAGGGTGTATATACGCTAGCTCACTCATTCTTCTCTATCTTTCACTACAGAAGCTAACATTTCAGCTTCCATACAAGGCTGACCATCAACATATGCAATCCCAGCCATATGAACTAATCCTCTTCGAATTGGAGAAATTAACGTTAGCTCAAATACAATGGTGTCTCCTGGAATTACCTTCCTTTTAAACTTTACTTTATCAATCTTCATAAAATAAGTAGAATATAAATGAGGATCTTCTACCTTACTCAATGAAAATATACCTCCAACTTGAGCCATTGCCTCAATTTGCAATACGCCTGGCATAATTGGATTACCCGGAAAATGACCTGTAAACTGAGGTTCATTCATTGTAATGTTTTTGACTCCAACGATTGAATCTTCAGTAATCTCCATTATTTTATCCACCATTAAGAATGGATATCGGTGAGGCAGCATTTTTTCAATCTCATTGATGTCATAAAGAGGCGCTTTTGTTAAATCAAAATATTTACCATTCTTGGCCTGTTCTTTCATAATTCCCTTAATAATCTTAGCATAAGATGTATTTCCGGAATGACCAGGCCTAGCTGCTAGAATATGTCCCTTAATCGGTTTCCCTACTAGGGCTAAATCTCCAATAACATCCAATAATTTATGGCGAGCTGGTTCGTTTATAAATTTTAAATCAATATTATTCAGTGTATTTCCTTGTATTTTAATATCTAAGTGTTCTTTTCCTAAAAGCTTTGCTAAATGATCAATCTCGTCTTGTGGTACATTATCTCTTTCAACTAGAATAATTGCATTATCAATATCACCCCCTTTAATTAAGCCTGCTTTTGCAAGCATTTCAAGCTCTCTTAAGAATACAAAAGTTCTACATGCCGCAATATTTTCTTTAAATTCAGAAATATTGTACATCGAAGCATGTTGAGTCCCTAACACAGGCGAATTATAATCTACCATAACTGTTAGTCGAAAATCATCATAAGGTATACCAAGCATTTCAACACCTTTCTCTAGATCCTCGAAAGGCCTATTTTCTTGAAATTCAAAATACTCTCTATCTGCCTCCTGTTCTTTAAGCCCTACTGTTTCAATCGCTTCTACAAAAGGCAATGCACTTCCATCCATAATCGGAATTTCAGCACCCTCCAATTTAATCAATGCATTATCGACCTGCATACCATAAAGAGCAGCCAATAGGTGTTCTGTAGTATTAACTTTAACACCCTTTTTTTCTAGCGTCGTCCCTCTTTCTGTAGAAACAACTAAATCCGCGTCAGCAGGAATAATAGGTTCACCTTCAATATCCGTTCTTTGAAATTTATATCCGTGATTTTCAGCTGCTGGTTCTATTGTTACTTTGACGTTTTCCCCAGTATGCAAGCCGACTCCTTTTAATTCTATCGCAGCATTTAACGTGTGTTGTTTTTTATTCATAAGCTCCAGCTATGTCTAGTTATTAGGAGATTTAAATTCTTCTAATATAGTTTGCATCTCTATTATTTGTCCTCTCAATTTCGGTAACCCTCTAAACAAAACATAGCTTCGTTGATAATCTCCTATTGAAAAAGCAGGAGACCCTTGAACGATTTCGTTTTCTTTTGAAATATCTCTTCCTACACCTGATTGTGCAGCAATTTTAACACCATCTGCCAATTTTAAGTGACCAACAATACCAACTTGACCACCAATCATCATATTCTTCCCCAATTTAGTCGAGCCAGCAATTCCTGTTTGAGCAGCAATTACTGTATTCTCTCCAATATCTACATTATGTGCTACCTGGATTAAATTATCCAATTTTACGCCTTTTCGAATTAAGGTAGAGCCCATTGTTGCTCTATCAATAGTGGTATTTGCCCCTACTTCGACATAATCTTCTAGTATTACATTTCCAATTTGTGGCACTTTCTGATAATTATTAGCTGCATTCGGAGCAAATCCGAATCCATCAGAACCAATTATCGCGCCTGAATGAATAGTACAAGACTTCCCTAATTTACAGTTAACATAAACTTTAACACCTGAAAAAATCGTTGAATCATTTCCAATAGTTACGTTATCTCCAATATATGTGTGTGGGTAAATTTTCACATTTTCACCAATAGTAACATTCGTTCCAATGTATGCAAAAGCTCCTACATAACAGTTCTCTCCAAGCGAAGATGAATCTGAAATAAAAGAAGGTTGCTCTATTCCTTGTTTGTTTTGGGTCGCCTGATCATAAACAGCAAGTAACTTTGTTAAACAATCGTATGCATCATCTACTTTGACTAAGGTTAAAGTTGTTGGAAGATCTTTCTCGGGAACAAAGGTCTTATTTACAAGGGCGATAGTCGCTTTTGTTGTATATATAAACTCTTCGTATTTGGGGTTAGCTAGAAAAGTTATCGTTCCAGGCTTACCTTCTTCAATTTTTGCCATATCACTAACTGTGGCTTCCGGGTTTCCTTCAATTTCACCATCTAATAATCCAGCAATTTGTTGTGCAGTAAATTCCATTGGCTCAAATTTAATAAGATTTTAAAACAGAAACCTCAATAGCGAAAATATTTTTGAGAACTTATCCACTAATAGATGGATAGCATAAGAAAAACTTTCTTATGGTCATGGATAATGCTTGAATATTGAAGTTATCTGACGCCTCAGTTATATCCTTTACGGAACCATCTTTGAATAAAATATTTATGCTATCCATTTCCGGATTGTAAGCATTGTTCTCTATATTGTTATTGAACACAAAATACTTGGCCTCTTCTTCACTAATAGCATAATGTTTTGAAGCAAGCTGAATATGTTTCTCCATTTGCTCTTTACTAAACTCTTCTTTTTGAATTTCCACCTTTAATAACTGTCGATTCACTAACATATTACACAACTCTGCCAACACTTTATCGGCATGATTGCTCCAAACTTTAATAGCTCCTAATACATCGTAGTCGTCCAATTCTGTAAAAGATTCTAGAATTTTTTTGGATTGAAAATCTTCTTTACTTATGTCATTATACAGGAATAATTTAAAAGCAGGACTACAAAATAAATCCGAGCCATTTCTAGCTAAATATTTCGCTCTTTTCAAAATCTTCACCAATAAAAACTCAGCACTAATTACCGTTTTATGCAAGTAGACTTGCCAGTACATTAATCGACGCGCTACAATAAACTTCTCAATGGAGTAAATCCCTTTTTCATGAATTACGAGCTCGTCATCAACAACGTCTAACATTTTAATAATCCGCTGACTACTGACCACCCCATCAGAAACTCCTGAATAAAAACTATCTCTTTTAAGATAATCTAATCGATCCATGTCTAACTGACTTGACACCAACTGATGCAAAAACCTCTTTGGATACTTATTGTTAAATATTTGAATAGCGACATCTAATTTACCATCAAACTGTTTGTTTAATTCTGCCATGAACAATACTGAGACATCTTCATGTGTTAACCCTTGCACAATAGAATGTTCCAGTGCATGAGAAAATGGTCCATGCCCAATATCGTGTAAAAGTATTGCTAGAGTTACTCCAATAGCCTCCTCTTCGGTAATTTCATTTCCACTTGCCCGCAGCGTGTCAATTGCCTGCCCCATAAGATGAGTACATCCTACCGCATGATGAAATCGAGTATGCAAAGCTCCTGGATAAACAACATCCGTTAGCCCTAATTGTTTAATCCTTCTTAGACGTTGAAAATATGGATGGTTTATTACATCTAAAATAATATCATATGGTAATGAAATAAAACCATACACTGGGTCGTTAAATATTTTCTTCTTATTGGTTGATTCCACTAAAGGGGAGTTCTAATAATTCATTTCTTTCAAAAAACAAAAATAATGAATAAGATGCGAGGCACAACTATTTTTGAATAGCATTCGCTATTTAAAAATAGTTTAACGAAGTCAGATTGTTTATTATCTTTATTCCCTAATGGTTCACATAGTTTTTCATATACCGCTTCAAATTTAAACAAATATACCATGGCTAAAATACTTTGGGCAGATGACGAGATAGATTTATTAAAACCTCATGTAATGTTTCTAGAGGGAAAAGGTCATGAAGTCAGCACAGCTAACAGTGGAAATGAGGCCATTGACGAAATTAATGCTACCAATTTCGACATTGTTTTTTTAGATGAAAACATGCCAGGATTAACTGGGTTGGAAACTTTAGAAAACATAAAAAAAGACCATCCAAACTTACCTATTGTTATGATTACCAAAAGTGAAGAGGAGTCTATCATGGATGAAGCTATAGGAGGCCGAATAGCTGATTATTTAATTAAGCCTGTTAACCCCAATCAAATACTATTATCCTTAAAAAAAAACTTAGAAGGAAAACGGCTTGTTAGTGAAAAAAATACTTCTGGATACCAGCAAGAATTCAGACAAATTTCAATGGATTTACAAGATCGAATGGACTTTCAAGAGTGGGACAACATGTATAAACGAATTACACGTTGGGAGCTAAAACTTGAAAAAAGCAATGATGAAGGAATGAAAGAAATTCTTTCTATGCAAAAGAAAGAGGCGAATGATATATTCTCTCGTTTTATTGAGGACAATTATTTGGAATGGTTAAATGGGACAGAAGAAGCTCCTGTAATGAGCCATACCTTATTACAAAAGAAAGTTTTTCCACACTTAAATAAAAAAACCTTTTTAATGGTAATTGATAATTTGCGATATGACCAATGGAAAGTTTTACAACCAGTACTTTCAGAATACTTTACGATTGAGGAAGAAGATAATTACTATGGAATTCTACCAACCGCTACTCAATATGCAAGAAATGCGCTTTTTGCTGGATTAATGCCAACAGAAATTGCGAAAAAATATCCGAAAAAATGGAAAAACGATGATGATGAAGGAGGAAAGAATTTATTTGAAAAAGATTTTCTAGAAGGAAATTTAATTAGAAATGGAATTACTGGAAAATTCTCATACAACAAGATAACCAACCTTAACGCTGGAAAAAAATTAGTAGATAACTTTTCAAATTTATTACAGAACGATTTTAATGCAATCGTTTATAATTTTGTAGATATGCTCTCGCATGCCAGGACAGACATGGAAGTAATTAGAGAATTAGCTAGTGATGAAGCAGCTTACAGATCATTAACGCTAAGTTGGTTTGAACACTCTTCCTTATTAGATATATTTAAACTTATTGCAGATAATGGTTGTGATGTTATTATTACTACAGACCATGGAACAGTTAGAGTAGACGAGCCAAGTAAGGTTGTTGGAGACAGGAATACGAATACAAACTTAAGGTATAAACAAGGTAAGAACTTGAGTTATGAAAAGAGAGATGTATTTGAAATTAAAAGACCTGACGAAGCCTTTCTTCCAAAATTGAATGTCAGTACTACATATGTTTTTGCTAAGGACACAAAGTTTTTTGTATATCCTAATAACTATAATCATTACATGAATTATTATAAAGACACATTTCAGCACGGAGGAATTAGCATGGAGGAGGTCATTATTCCAATAATAAAAATGCGTTCAAAAACAACTAAGAAAAAGGAAGTGCCCAAGAATGACAAATACGATAGATATAAAAGGTAATTAATCTTCGTATACTGCCAATGCTTGTATAAATTCAATAATTGATTCTTTTTTGTCGTCAGAGCAATTGTTGCAATATTTATGCGCTAAGTTAATTACACTATTAATTGTAATATCTTCTGGTAAAACACGTCCATTAAATTCAATAGACAAAATTCTCAACCAAAATTCTGAGTTGTCAAAGGCAATAGTGTTCAATTGGTCTAGTAATTCATTTGGATTATGTAGGAAATAAGAAAACGCATTAACCCCTAAATAGCGACATTCCACACTATCCAATTCTGGTAACACAGTGTTCAACGCTTCCAAATATTTTATCCGCCATGTAGAATCTTGCGTTTGTAAACTATCAGAAATAGCTCTTATATAAATATAATTTATACTATCCATTTTCCCTTGTAAGATTAAATGAGTTGCTTTTCGAGCGTTCATTTCACCTTTCATATCGGCAACATATTCTGCTCCATCTAATCTAGAAACAAGCATCTCAGTCTTTGTTTCTTCAGTAGCACATGAAAAAAATGAAGTAAGAAGGACAACAACTATAAGCACTTTCATAATTATTCTTTCGTTTGGTGTAATAAATAAACTGCTGCGCATAGTACAAGAACGGCACCAGCTTGATGTATAACTCCCAATGAAACTGGCACTACATAAACAAGGGCTAAAATTCCTAATAAAACTTGAAATGCAACAGAAACATTCAGGAAGATAAATCCTCTATTTTGACGTCCAACAACATTTTGCCTTCGTGCCCAGATCCAAAATAAAGGAGCAAAAAGCATTAATATTATCCCAAGGGCACGATGAATAAACTGTACCGTTGCTCCATGAGAAAAAAGACTTGCAAAGCCTCCTTCTCCAACTTCTGGTGCTATCCAATTAGCACCCATTTTCGGAAAAGTATTATACATGAACCCTGCCTTTAACCCCGCTACAAAAGCTCCATAAGTTATTTGTAAGATAATCAAAATTAATAGTACCCAAGCCGTTTTTTTTAATCCTTTAACATGAACTGATTCACGATTTGGATAAACTATATCCATTATTACCCAAAGAATATAGACCATCACGGACAATGCTGTGAGTAAATGGGCGGCCAACCTAAAGTGACTAACATGTGGTTTATCTACTAAACCACTTTTCACCATGTACCACCCCAACAACCCTTGAAGTCCTCCTAATATAAATATGATAAACACTTTTTTCAGCAGAACTTTATCGAACTTCTTTTTAATCCAAAAGAAAATGAATGGGATAATAAAAACAATTCCAATTATTCGGGCAAGCAGCCTGTGAATAAATTCCCACCAAAAAATTGATTTGAACTCAATCAATGTATAAGTTGAATTTACTTTTTCGAATTCGGGAGTTTGTTGGTACAAGTCAAATTTATCCATCCATTCAACTTCAGTCATTGGAGGAATTGCACCCATAATTGGTTTCCAATCTGCCATTGATAATCCACTTCCAGTAAGTCGCGTAATTCCGCCAACAACCACCATAATAAAGACAAGGAAGAATCCAGTAAACAGCCAAATTATTACAGCACGGTTATTTTCCATCTTTCACTTTAAATAATGAATTGTAAAATTACTTTTAATCCGTATTAGTTGAATCAAAAAAAGCATTTTTGTGAAAAATTGTTAAAGACATTGTCTATTACAATAATACCTATTACTCAATCGTATTAATAATTAAATCCTTAAAAGTAAAGAAGCATTCATCTATAATGTTGATAACTTTATTGGTAAATTAAGTTGTTTTGTCTATATTTATAGCTCACTCATCGAAAAACACCATTGCATATGCTAGAATTAAGTAAAAAGGTATTGGAAAAAGTAAGTTTTGATCGGTCGTTATTTCACAAGGAGCTGGTTAAAGCTATTAGTTGGTTGAAGAAAGATGAAGTTCCTTCATTAAAAGCATGGTGTCTCGCTTCCTTTGCTATGTATAATGATGTGATTCTAGAGGTATTTGATGCTGTCTAGAAAAGAATAAAACCCTAATATTACAGGAGCTTTTCAGCTCCTTTTTTTATGCCAATTTCTAACTCTTTAAAAAGGCTATATTTCTTTTTAATCCCGCAAATTTGGTTCTCTTAACTGCTGATTTTCGAAATAATTCTTTAAAAGTATCTTCCTGCAAATCTTCCCAATCACCTTTGGTCATAGAGAGTAAATCAGGATGTGGGTTAAATGCGGGTTCATTGTGTTGTAGAGAGAAGCTGTTCCAAGGGCAAACTTGCTGGCAAATGTCACATCCAAACATCCAGTTATCCATTTTACCTTTAACTTCTTGAGGTATTGCTTCTTTAAGCTCGATAGTAAAATAGGAAATACATTTGCTTCCATCAACAACATAGGGTTGGATTATAGCTTCTGTAGGACAAGCATCAATACATTTTGTACACGTTCCACAGTAATCCTGAATTGGTGAATCGTAGCTTAAGTCTAAGTCCAGTATAACCTCGGCAATGAAAAAATATGAGCCTTGATTTTTATTAATAAGATTAGCATTTTTCCCAATCCAACCTAAACCAGCTTTTTTTGCCCATGCTTTATCTAATACAGGAGCAGAGTCAGTAAAGACTCTAGCATCTACTTTTCCTATGTTCTCTTGAATGAAGTATAGTAACGACTTAAGTTTGTGCTTTATCACGAAATGATAATCCTCTCCATAAGCATAAGTAGAAATCTTTGGCGCTGCTGGATCGCTTTGTGTTTGGTCTGAATAGTAGTTGTATAATAAAGAAATAACCGATTTTGAACCTTCCACCAATAATCTAGGATCTAATCGTTTATCAAAATTATTCTCCATATAAGACATCTCACCATGTTGTTTGTCTTTTAGCCATTTCTCTAACCGAGGGGCCTCCTCTTCTAAAAAATCAGCCTTGGAAAACCCAACAAACGAAAAGCCCAATCGATGCGCTTCTTCTTTAATTAATTGTGTGTTCTTTAATTTAGACATGGAACTAAAAATTAGTTACTTCTTAAAGATAACTAATTTTAAAAACAAGATTACAGCGAAAAGGCCGACCCAAAACCACCATTGACCAAATACAACAGGGATTTCTTCCGCTTGTTCTTGAAGGGATTTATCTGACTGCTGATTTTGCTCTTTGCCTATTTCCCTTTTATTTGAGAGTTCTTCAGGAGTAATGTCAATTTTCGAAGCTGCCCTTTCCTCTTGTAAAACAACATTAACATCTTCGTTTATAGAGTCTATATTTGACGCAAAATTTAGATTTACAACACTAATAAACAATACAAATACAAATAATTTCTTCATCGTAAATTACTTAAAACAAACCCCCTTGAGTTGTTCCTCTTTCTTTTCCCAGGTGCTTATATGCCAATTCGGTAACCATTCTTCCGCGTGGTGTTCTAGCAATATATCCTTCTTGAATTAAAAAGGGCTCATAAACTTCCTCTATCGTACCTGCTTGTTCTCCAACTGCAGTTGCAATCGTTGTTAACCCCACAGGGCCGCCTCCAAATTTCTCAATCATTACCGATAATATTCGGTTATCCATTTCATCCAAACCATGTTTATCGACGTGTAGTGCTTCTAAAGCAGTAGCAGTAATCGTAGTATTTATTGTTCCGTCACCTTTTATTTGTGCAAAATCTCTAACTCTTCTTAAAAGGGCGTTCGCTATTCTCGGCGTTCCTCTACTTCTTCCAGAAATTTCAAAAGCGGCTTCATAATCAATTGGAATATCTAGAATTCCAGAAGAACGTTCTACGATGTCTGTTAGAATTTTAGTCTCATAATATTGCAAACGACTACTAATACCAAAACGCGCCCTTAAAGGTGCCGTAAGCATGCCTGAACGTGTTGTTGCTCCAATTAAAGTAAATGGACTTAATTCTATCTGAACCGTTCTTGCATTCGGCCCAGAATCGATAAGGATATCAATTTTATAATCTTCCATTGCTGAGTATAAATACTCCTCAATTACTGGACTTAGTCGATGGATTTCATCAATAAACAAAACATCACCTTCCTCTAAGTTTGTTAATAACCCCGCTAAATCGCCTGGTTTATCCAAAACAGGACCAGAAGTAACTTTAAATCCAACATTCATTTCGTTGGCTATAATATTTGCTAATGTTGTTTTACCAAGACCAGGAGGTCCGTGTAATAAAACATGATCTAAAGGTTCGTTTCTTAAAATAGCGGCTTTTACAAACACTTGTAAATTGTCTGTTACATGCCTTTGCCCAGCAAAATCGTCAAATAATTTAGGGCGCAACACCTGTTCTATTTCCTTATCAGAGCCATCTGCTCCATCGTCGTGTATATCGTATTCTTCTATCACTCGTTAACAAAGATAACAAAGCAAATTATTCTTTTAAGATCTGTTCTTTATAAATATCCCCAAAGTATATTTTAAATCTTAAAATATACTCAGGTGCAGTAAATGCTTCTTTTATTTGCCGGTTCGATTTTATTGCCAATCTAAATCCAACACCACCGCCTATTCCAAAGTACCTTAAGAATTTGTATTCAATAGTCATGGCGGGTTCATAAATGATTATCCATGAGCTATCTGTTGTGATAGCGAGGTCTACATCATCATATTGCGCTTTCCCTAAACCAATTTGCACCGGAATTTCTGCACTCCAATATTTAGATTTATAAAAGTTATACTCAAAGAATGCCACGGCATAGCCAAACTTTAAATCTACATTATTTGAATTAGGAAGAGCAGGTTCAATAAGTCGCTTTGGCATCCAATGATAACCAATACCAACATTAGTTATCTTATTAAATGAGAGTCCAACTTTAATGCCGTGTATTTTTGCGTACTGGTTTGAAATAAAAGAGTTTCGGGTATCAAACTTTAATAAAAACTTTGGTTTATAATCAAAGCTAGTTCGAATAGAGTCAAAAAGTTGTGCATGTCCTTGACTTGAAAAAATGAAAAAAGAAATTACCAATATATAAAAAGTCCGCACCTAACAAAGGTACGGACTTCAATATATTAATTCAATATAAAACGCTAATGTTCTTCTTCACCTGGTTCTAGTGGAACATTTTGCATAACAAAATCTTCTGCTTGCCCTGGTTTGTTATAGTCATAAGGCCATCTGTGCACAACAGGTAAATCTCCGTGCCAGTTACCGTGAATATGCTCTATTGGAGCTGTCCACTCTAGTGTATTCGACCTCCATGGATTTTGAGAAGTTTTTGGACCTCTTAATGCACTATAGAATACGTTCCAGAAGAAAAACAACTGAGAAAGTACCCCTACAGTTGCGAAAATACTAATTACAACATTTAGGTCTATCATGTGATCAAACATTGGGAATTCTGAATTTGTATAATAACGCCTTGGCATTCCGCCTTCTCCTAAGAAGTGCATAGGAATAAATACTCCATATCCGCAAGTAATGGTAATCCAGAAGTGAATGTATCCTAATTTCTTATTCATCATTTTTCCATACATTTTAGGGAACCAATGATACACTCCTGCAAACATTGCTAGAATAGCAGACATTCCCATTACAATGTGGAAGTGACCTACTACAAAGTAAGTATCGTGCTGACTAATATCTAATGCTGCATCTGCAAGGATAATACCAGTAACACCACCACTAATAAAGGTAGATACCATTCCAATTGAAAATAGCATAGCTGGTGTAAATACAATGTTACCTTTCCATAAAGTAGTTATATAGTTAAATACTTTTACTGCGGATGGTATTGCAATTAATAAGGTAGTAAAAACAAACACCCCTCCTAAGAATGGGTTCATTCCTGTAAGGAACATATGATGACCCCAAACAATAAATGACAAGAACCCAATAGCCAAGATCGAACCAATCATTGCTCTATATCCAAATATTGGTTTTCTGGAATTTGTAGCGATTACTTCTGATGATATTCCTAATGCGGGTAATAAAACAATATAAACTTCAGGGTGCCCCAAGAACCAGAATAAGTGTTCAAATAATACTGGGGACCCTCCGGTTTGGTCAAGTGCTCCATTAGATGTAGTAATGTCACTTAAAAAGAAACTCGTTCCCATGTGTCTGTCCATAATAAGTAATACAGCTGAAGACAAAAGAACAGGAAAAGATAATAAGCCTAAAATAGCCGTTACAAAGAATGTCCAAATCGATAACGGTAATCTGGTCATTCTCATTCCTTTCGTACGCAGGTTAATAATAGTTACAATGTAATTAATACCCCCTAATAATGCAGATGCAATAAATATTGACATCGACAACAACCACAGCGTCATTCCCATTCCGGATCCTGATTGTGTTTCTTCAAGGACACTTAAGGGTGGATATATTGTCCATCCTGCCATTGCTGGACCCGTTTCAACAAAAAGGGAAGCCAACATTATCGCACTCGATAAGAAAAACATCCAATATGAAAACATATTTAAAAGTCCTGATGCCATGTCTCTTGCTCCAATTTGAAGTGGAATAAGTAGGTTTGAAAAAGTTCCAGACAAACCACCTGTAAGAACCATAAACACCATAATAGTTCCGTGCATTGTAACAAGTCCAAGGTACATATTACTATCCAAAACACCATCAGGCGCCCAGCCAGAGCCTAATAAAGTTTCCATAATACCAAACTTTTCGTCTGGAAACCCAATTTGCAATCTAAATAATGCCGAAAGTGCAATACCAACAATTCCCATAATTATGGCTGTTAGCAGGTATTGTTTAGCAATCATTTTATGATCTTGACTAAACACGTACTTAGTAAAGAAACTTTCTTTATGATGATGTGCTGCGTGACCGTGATCTGACATACTCTTATCTTTTTTCTAATTTCTTATTTTTTATTCTTCAATTTCTTGAGCTACCTCTTCAGCAGCTACTGCTCCAATTGTATAAGAGACAGCTCCTCCATCAAATCTTTTTTGAGATTCAATCCAGTTTTTATATTCTGCTTCTGTTTCAACGATAACTTTCATTTGCATATTCGAGTGATTTGCTCCACAAATTTTGTTACACATCAATATATAGTCAAAATCAACAACCTCTTCTTCCTCTCCAATTCTTCTTTTACGCTCATTATGAATATTATTGATATTTTTATAATGGTCAATAACAAACTCATCTAAACGCATATCCTTAGTTGTAATCGTCGGTTTTAAGGTAAATGAAGTAATCATACCAGGCACACAATTCATTTGTGCTCTAAAATGAGGGAACCACGCACAATGCAGTACATCTTGGGATCTAAAATAAAAAGTGTAGGTTTTATCCACTACTAAATGCATTTCCCCTTTAACAATAACATCATTAGCTGCCATTGCATCGTCAGCAGCAGCATTTCTTCCTATTTCCAAACCAGCCTTAATTCTGTACTTCTGACGCTTCAATTTTTCAATTTTTTCAGACATTTCAGCAACCTTACCGTCTGGCAATAAGTATTCTGTAGTCTTTTGGTTGTCAATGTATTTTTCAATACTATTAGCCAATAGAACAGAATCTAATCTATCAATTTTATTGTCTATTTCTTCAAAAGATGCAGCGATTTCATCAGTAGTAATTACTCCCAATGGATTAGTCCCTGTTACTAATTTAAAATTTGATTTTCCTAGCTTGTTGTCCTCTCCAGAATATCTAGCGGTCCAATCAAACTGTTTCGCATATAACTCAATAACTGTACCTTCATCCTCTGGGTTCATAATAAAATTCCAAGTTTTTAATCCATAAATGATAATGGCCGAAAGAACAATAGCAGGTACCACAGTCCAAATCAATTCCAATTTATTGTTATGTACTAAATAAACAGGTTTTCTTTCAGGGTCTCTTCTGTAGATAAATGCAAAAATAAATAATATCGCATTCGTAATGAAAAATACGGGAAGAACAATCCACCAATTAAACACTAGCAGATCATCAATCAAAACACCGTGTTCTGTTGCAGCCGTACCAAGACCACCGTTGCCATATTCCAGCATCAAGTATATCGTTCCGCCAAAAAGCGCAACCATAAACACAAGAAACAGACTAGCTTGTGAAAGGTTTTCACCGGGGGTAATATTTTCCTGGCTTTTATGTTCTCTAACTTTAGATGTCATTTCATACACCTTCACAAGCTGTATAAGAGCTAAAACTCCTAAAACAACTACCATAAATATTAAAAACTTATTTTCCATTTTATAAATTTATCTTATCCTATAATTTTATCCGTGATGATGTTTACTCTCGTCCAAAAATGGGTGATTATTTTGAACCAGAGGTGATTTCCCAAGAGCTCGCAGTACCAAAAAGATAAACACCCCCAAGAATGTCATAAACATCCCTATTTCCAATAATCCAAAGTTCCATTCTTCGTATAATGTACCCGGCATAACCATACAAAACACATCAAACCAGTGCCCAATAAAGATTACTAATCCAATAAAGATTAAATACGGCCAAGATTTTTTAGTATCTGCTGACATTAAGAAAATCATTGGTAGAACAAAGTTGATAACAAACATTGCAAAGAATATAAATTTGTAACTTTCAATACGGGTAACAAAATAGATTACTTCCTCTGGAATATTGGAATACCAAATAAGCATAAATTGAGAGAACCATAAGTAACTCCATAAGAAGCTTAATGCAAACATCCATTTTCCTACATCGTGTATATGAGCACTATTTACAAACTCTAAGTTTCCTTTGTGCTTCAAGTATAATGTTACCATCATAATCATAATCATTGCACTTAACCAAATTCCTGAGAATGAATACCATCCGAACAATGTACTAAACCAATGCGTGTCAATTGACATGATTATATCCCATGACATAGTAGATGAAAACACTGCAAAGAACACTAAGAACAATGCTCCTCTTCTGTACATTAAATAGTGTAAGGCAGTAGCCTTTTCAACGCCCTCGCCATCTTGTTTTCTTGAAGTTTTTCTAAACCAATTCATGAAATATGCGAATACTCCGAAATAGCATATAATTCTTATCCAAAAGAAAGGCTTATTTAAATATGCGACTTTCCCCCAAATCAAATCATCATGAGCAACCACATCACCATCCATCCATGGATAGATATGATTTAACCCTAATGTTGCTCCTATAAACACGATTACTAAGGCAATCATACCTAATGGTAATGCAGACATAATTGCCTCCATGATTCTTAATAGAACAACTCCCCAACCAGACTCAGTAGCATAATGTAATGAAAGGTAGAAAAGTGCTCCTAAAGCTATTCCAAAAAAGAAGAACCCATTTACTAATAAATTAGACCAAAACCTTCTAAAATGAGAATCAGATAGTGCAATATCTCCACTACTGAACATGTGCGCCAATGTTTCTGATGGTGCAACATCATGACCATGACCACCTGAATGACCTGCGTGCTCTCCTTCAACTTCTATATGTTTAATATGAATGTGCCATTCGAAAGTTGGCGCTTGATGTGCGTGAGCTTCTTCACCATGTTCTTCATCAGCTTCAGAATGTTCTATGTTAGCATTATAGGCATCATGTCCATGGCTTTCATGTTCTTCAGCTTCATCTCCAAAATCAAGTTCGTAACCTAAAGCAGCCATTGCTTCTTCAGCTTCTTTTTTTACGTCAGCTTCTTTTTCAACTTGGTCACCCCAGTATTCAACGTATACTTCGTGATCACTTAATACAGTAGGAAACACGTATTCTTTTTGACAGAAGAATCCTACGATTAACAGTAGTAATCCTACTCCCATTAATCCAAGTGTTACTTTTTTTGCTTTATTAGAAATTTGAAATTCCATTTTTACTATTTATTTCTATTAATAGTTAATTCTTAATGCCCTTCTGGTGCTACTGGTTCAGCAACAGCAACTTCTTCAACTGCTGTTATCGTATCTGCTTCAACCGTTGCTCCTGTTAATCATTCTAAGTTAAAACCCCCATGCTGTAACGTTCTAACATACATAGCCACTTTCCATCTTTCCTCTTTATTTAATTGAGATGCATGTGCTGCCATTGCAGTTCCGCCCTTACCATATGTAATTATGTGAAATATCCCACCTAAACTTCTTTCTTTATACGCTCCACTATACGGTAATGGTGTATTGTAACCTCCTACTTCTACAACTCCTCCGTCACCTTGTCCAGTTTTGCCATGACAGTGCATACACATAATCTCGTACAATCTTTTTCCTTCTTTTACATTTCCTTCAATATCCTGTAAGTAAGATGGTGGAATATTCAAATTAGAATCTGCTTTATTCAAATCTCCTGATCCATAAGGCATAGGCATCATTAATTCTGCTCTACTTTTATTTGAGTAATAAGGAATTGTTCCTTCAGCAGGAGTTCTAGCAGATTGGGTATTCTTTAATCGCTCATTGGTTTCTCCTTTTTCTTCATCTCCAACCATTCCGTAATCCACATAAGCTTCAATTGCTTGTGATCGATACATGTCCGGCATATACTCATATCCCGGGCTATCTGGATGTTTACTGCAAGATGACAATGTAATTGCACCTATTAGTATTACTGTTAAATATTTTAATGTAAGCTTCATGCTAACGTTTTAATTCGTTAATTACTTAATCGTTTTTTCGTCAATTTCAACAATTCCTGTTTCCTTAATCATGTCGTTTAACTGGTCTAAAGAAAAGTTGCTGTTTTCGGCTAATCTTACTTCTACTACAAATCTATCATCAGTAGTTCTTGGATCAGGATTTCTAGCAGGCATTCCAGGTAAAGTTTTATTTCTTAAAAAATATGTCAATGCCATTCCGTGAGCAGCACATAAAACTGTAAATTCAAATAAAATTGGGACAAAAGCTGGTATGTTTTCTAAATAGCTAAAATTAGGTTTTCCTCCAATATTTATTCCATGCCAGTCAGTAACCATGAAATATCGAGTTGCGATAATTGCTAATAAAAGTCCCGTAATTCCATACATAAATGCTGCAATTCCTAAGCGTGTATGTTTAATCCCAATTATTGGATCAATTCCATGGATAGGAAATGGAGAAAATACGTCAGCAACATGAACTCCGTTGTCCACCAATGATTGACATGCTTCTCTCGTCACATCATCATCATCGTACATTGCATATATAACTTTATCTGTCATACTGTAATTTTTAATTTCTTTAATTAATGCTTTTCTTTATGAGAATCGTAATAACCCGCACCATGTCCAAACCCTTTCTTATAATTCTCTCCGGAAGATTTCAAGATTGTTTTCAGTTCTGCTATTGGCAGGACTGGGAAATATCTTGCAAAAAGTAAGTATAGTACAAAGAAAATTCCTAGAGTTCCAATATAAATCCCTATATCTACCCAAGTTGGGTGGAAATATGACCATGCAGATGGAACGTAATCTCTATGTATTGAAGTAACAATAATCACAAATCTTTCGAACCACATTCCAATATTTACAACAGCTGCTAGGATAAATGTAAAAGTTAAATTTGTTCTTAATTTTTTAGACCACATTAATTGTGGAGACACCACATTACAGGTCATCATGGCTGCGTAAGCCCACCAATAAGGTCCCGTTGCTCTGTTCAAGAATGCATACGCTTCGTATTCAACACCAGAATACCAAGATATAAATAACTCTGTAATATAAGCTACTCCAACGATAGAGCCCGTTGTAAGAATTACAATGTTCATATACTCAATGTGCTTAGTATGTAGGTAAGCTTCTAATTTAAAAGCCTTTCTTAATACGAGCATTAGTGTTTGCACCATTGCAAAACCAGAGAATACTGCTCCAGACACAAAGTATGGAGGGAAAATCGTGGTATGCCAGCCTGGTATGACCGATGTAGCAAAATCAAAAGATACAATCGAGTGTACCGAAAACACAAGAGGTGTGGCAAGTCCAGCTAAAACCAAGGATACTATTTCAAAACGATTCCATGCTTTCGCATTTCCAGTCCAACCAAAACTCAATATTCCGTAAGCTTTTTTAGCGACTGGTTTTGTAACTCTATCTCTAATTGTAGCAAAATCGGGGATAAGACCAATATACCAAAACACCATTCCTACGGAGAAGTAGGTTGAAATCGCAAATACATCCCAGAATAAGGGTGAATTGACATTTACCCACATTGACCCAAATTGATTTGGTAAAGGGAACACCCAATATCCAACCCATAAACGACCCATGTGAATTAATGGAAATAATCCTGCCATCATAACGGCAAATATTGTCATTGCTTCAGATGCACGGTTAATTGCCATTCTCCATTTTTGACGGAAGAGCAATAATACAGCTGAAATAAGTGTTCCTGCGTGACCAATTCCTACCCACCATACAAAGTTGGTAATATCCCAAGCCCATTCTACTGTTTTATTCAATCCCCAAACACCGACACCTGTTCCTAACAAGTATACGATACAACCTACTCCCCAAAGGGCAAAGATTCCGAAAATTGAAATTAGAATGTACCATCCTCTAGGAGCTTTACTTTCAATAGGACGGATAACATCATCCGTAATATCTTTGTAGTTTTTATCTCCTAAAATTAAGGGAATCCTGATGTCTGACTCTTTATGCATCTATTTACGTTTTTATTCCAATTAATTTATTAATGTTCTTCGTTGTGAGATTCATCTGCAGTATCAACATGTGCTACTTCCGCTGCTTCTTCAACATTTCTAACTTTCACTTGGTACCAAAGATTTGGCTTAACACCAATCTCTTCTAATGCTTGATAAGCTCTATCTCCTGAAGTTTTAGAACGAACTAACGAATCTTCGTCATTCCAATCTCCAAAAACAATTGCTCCACTTGGACAAGCGTCAGCACAAGCTGTCACAATATCTCCATCCGCTACTGCTCTAGATTCCGCTTTGGCATTTAATTTACCTTCTTGTATACGTTGTACACAGAAGCTACATTTTTCCATAACACCTCTTGATCGAACTGTCACGTCTGGATTTAACACCATTCTTGCCATCTCATCTTGAGAGTTATTAATATGCTTAAATTTTCTATAATCTCTATAGTTAAACCAGTTGAAACGTCTTACTTTATATGGGCAGTTATTTCCACAATACCTTGTTCCAATACAACGGTTATAAGCCATCATGTTTAATCCTTCATTACTGTGCGTGGTTGCAGCAACTGGACAAACTGTTTCACAAGGGGCGTGATTACAGTGATGACACATCATTGGCATAAACACTACAGATGGATTATCTTCCGGAACTTCTAGATTAGCATAAGACCAATCGTTTCCTTCTTCTCTTTTATCCGCTTCCCATCTTGATCTTGCATCATCGTCAATAGAAGAAAAGTATCTATCCATTCTCAACCAATGCAGGTCTCTCGCTCTTCTAATTTCATCTTTACCAACTACAGGAACATTATTTTCTGAGTGACATGCAACGATACAAACACCACAACCATTACAAGCTGTTAAATCTACGGACATTCCCCACCTATGACCAACAAATTCAACTGGATGCTCGTCCCATAAAGAAACATCAGTAGCTTTTACGTGCTCTCCATGACCTTTGGTATGAACATGTAATTCATGAGCTGGATTGTAATCCTCTTTATGCCCGCTTATAATAGATTCAAGATTCGTTTCTCTTAATATTGAAGTTCTCCCCATAATTGTATGGTGAGTTTGTGTACAAGCTAAGAAATACTTTTCATTTGCATCTGCTACCTCAGCATCGGCATAATACTTTATTGAATCGTTTTCAAAAGAAGTAAACTTATATGCGTTTCCTCCGATTGGCTTTTTATTACCATCAGCATCTAAATCGTAATCTCCTGTTTGGTCTAACTTTATTTGAAATGCAGCTGAACCAATCGCTTCTTGGTTTTCTGCTCTTCCATATCCTAATGCAACACCTATTGTTCCTCTAGCTTGACCAGGTAATGGATAAACTGGTAATTTAAGAACCTGTTCTCCAACCGTAACATTTACCATGTTTACTGGAGTTTCTTGCTCTATATATAAACCGTCCCATTTACCTTTCTCGTTTCCAGTAATATTGAATAAATCATAACAATCAGCCGGCGCCATTGTAACAAAATTATCCCAACATACCTTAGTAATTGCATCAGGCAACTCTTGTAACCAAGGGTTGGCACTGTATTGACCTTCTCCAATCTCCACCTTTTGGTAAGCAACTACTTCCCAAGCCGCATCAGAACTCTGCAACGAAAAAACTGCTGTAGATGTAGTGTCTGTAAATGAAACAGGGGTAGATGGTATTGCTGTCGCTGTTGGACTTCCGTTGTGGACTGACCAGTTCCAATATTCAGTAAATGTTAAATATTCTGACTGCATAGGGAAGCCATACTTTCTCCAAGCATCTTGAATATAATTGTAATATGTTTTACTTTCTTTATCTCCTCTCTCTGCTTTACCTGCCCACACTAACAAGGATTCTTGCGCTTGGCGAGAATCAAACAACGGTCTAATTACAGGCTGTTGAATAGCATATTGACCAACTTGAGGTTTATAATCATTCCAAGACTCTAAGTAATTATGATCCGGGCATATATATGTACATTTTGAAGCAGTTTCATCAGCAAATTCTGAGAATGAAACCGAAAGCATATTCTCATTTGCTAAAGCTTCTCCAAATTCAGCACCGTTTGGCAATGTATAAACTGGATTCGCTCCATATATTAATAATGCATCAACATCACCTGAGATTACATCATTTACTAATTCTTTAACTAGTGCGTCGTCAGCTTGTTTAAGATATATTTCGTTATCTAAATCAATTGTCTTTCCGTAATTATTTAAAGTATTGTTAATTGCATTTACAATTACTTGAACTCCTTTATCATTTGCTCCCGCAACTACAAGAGACTCTCCTTTATGCTCTTTTAATTTGTCCGCAGCTTTTGCTGCATAAGCATCAATTTCATCAGAAACTGCAATCCCTAAGTCTTTCCCACCTATGTGCTTCAAAATTGCTGCTGCAACCGCACTTTGTTCAGAGGGCTTAATTGGACAACGCGAATCTGCATTTGCACCTGTCAAACTCATTACTGATTCAAAATGGAAATGTTTAGACATCCATCCTGCTTCTGGATTTCTAGTTTCTGCATAATCAACATTATATTTAGTATGCATTAACCAGTTTGCCATAAAATCAGCATCGATACTTACAACAGCTTTCGCTCTTGTGAAATCGTATGCCGGAATAACTGCTTTTCCAAAAGATTCTTCGTTTGCTTTACGCATAGCAGAATAAGAAACAGCATCGTACTGAATATGTTTTACATCTGCATTACTCGCAGACACAGGCTCAACATCCACCCCTGTAACATCAGAAATAATAGGCGTTACAATAGCATCTACAGAATCAGAAACTACTGGAGCTCCCATTTCGGAAACTGCTCCACCCAACGAACTAATAAAGTCGTTTATTACGAGGTTAGTAGAAGGACTTATAATCGTATTTGAAAGAATTCTTACTTTACCCCCTGAATCTGCTATCGCCTTTAACTTTGACTGAATATCAGCATCAGCATCCGTCCAAGACACAGAAGAACCACCGCTAACCGGGCCTCTTAATCTATCGTTGTTGTATAAATTCAATACAGATGCTCCAATTCTAGGAGTAATACCTCCTCTTGTTAAACCAAAATCTTTATTCCCTTTTACCCAAATTGGTCGACCTTCACGTGCTTTAACCAACACACTTCCATAATCGTTACCGTCATAAAAAGTACTTGCGTACCAATTGGCTACTCCTGGGGTAATGTCTTCTGGTTTGTTAACGTAAGGAATAGATTTAATTACAGGAGCTTCACATGAGGCTAGTGTAGCGGCAGCTACTCCAAATCCTAAAAACTTTAAAAAGTCTCTTCTTCCGGTTTGAAAATCTCCAATTGCTTCACTACCAATAAACTCATCAACAGATAAGTCTTCACGAAATTCTTTGTTACTATTTTGCACAAACTCCGGTGATTGATCTTTCTCATCAAGCCCTTTCCAGTATGTTTTCTTCATGCTCATGTTTTTGTGATTCAATTCAAATTATTCTTAGTAGTGACATTTAGCACACTCCCATCCTCCTAATTCTCGAACCGTAATCTTGTCATCTTCTGATATTTTTCTTAAGAAATCAGGACGAGACCCAAGTCGATTGTGTAACTCCTTATAATATTCTGATTTAGTTAGGTCAACCGATTTTTCATTATGACACTCTAAACACCATCCCATCGTAAGCAATGGTTTTGTTAAAGGAATAATGCCGTCGGTACCCGCCAATTGATTGATCTCTTCAGTGGTAGAAACCCTTCCTAAACCATAGGTAGGAACATTACCGTGACACTGCTTACAGTCAATATTAGCAGTATTCGGATTAACATGTTGCGCATGGCTAAAGAAAACGTGATCAGGTAAGTTGTGTGCCTTATTCCAAACAATCGGAGAAGTTTCACCAGTATATTTTTTTGTTTCAGAATCGTATCCTGCGGCATTATGAATCTTAGCAATCTCATCTGTACTTCCATTTCTATATTCGCTTTCAGTAACCGTTTCGTGGCAGTTCATACAAACATTTACCGATGGAATACCCGCATGCTTAGACTTTTCAGCAGAACTATGACAATACTTACAATCAATTCCCATCTCGCCGTTGTGCAACTTGTGTGAATAATTAATTGTTTGAGATGGCTGGTAATCTTCAAAAACACCCACTTCAAACCCTCTCTTCATTAAATCAGCGCCACCAGTAACAACAGCAATCAAAAACATGATTAAAGTTAACTTCCAGTTTCTAAGTATCCATTCACCCAATTTTGTTTTTACTGATTTATTTATATCAATTTCAACACCCTCTTTTTCCGCAACAACATAAGCTAATTGTTTTCTCACTCCTTTTGCTGCAAAAATTACCACTCCAAATACAACTATCAAAAGAATAATCCACATATGAGCAGCTCCTCCCTCTTCTTCTGCTGAAGCTCCTTCAGTTGTAGCTTTTTTCTCCACAGGTTTTACACCATCAACATATGCGAAAATTAAATCAATATCATCGTTTGTTAATGCACCTTGCGGCGTCATATCTGTTGGGCTGAAAGTTGAAATCTCTTTTGCATATTGCGAAGTCCCGCTCTCAACTAACCCTATCGGATCTTTAACCCATTTATAAATATTATCCGCTTCATCTGCGTCAGCCCACCTGGCCTTAGCTCCTTGTAGCATAGGTCCAGTTGAATTTTTTAATGCTTTATGGCAAGAAGCACAGTTTGCTTTAAATAATGCTTTACCGTCCTGAGCCTTTACTGGCATTACAGCCAAGAAGATTAAAACAGTAAAAAAAGTGGCTACTCCTAGCCTATTTGTCCAATGAAATTTCATTTTGTTTTCCATTTAAATTAGCTTTTTTAAGCTTTTTTAACAAATGCAAAATTAACATTTGGGGGTTTTACACCTAGGGTTTTGTCACGAAAGTGTCAGTATTCTTATTAATTTATAATGATTCTAAATAAGGAAAATGTTTAATAAAGAAAGTTTCAGATATCCAATAAACTTCTATCTAATTTAGGAACATACAGTTATTGTAATAAAAAAGGTTAATTCTGGCATAATTTTTACATCATTGTGTAATGAATGTCTACTTAATTGGTTTAATTTTGTAACAAAGAAATTCATCATTATGAACATTTTCAAAGCCAATATAGCTTGTTTACTTATCATTTTAAGCTCTTCTGTTATTTTTGCGCAAGATACAGACTGGAGAACCTATAAAAAATCATCCAACACAACAAACAGTGTGGCAATACAACAAAAAGACACGGTTAAAAAAGAACTCAACTACAACGGAAAACAGGGTAGCGTTGTCATATCTCAAGACCCTATAATTGATTCGTTAACCAACAAAATAGGGAAGAAACCCTTTATAAATGGCTATACAGTTCAAATTGAAGTAAGTCAACAAAAATCTATTATCCGTGATTCAAGGTACTTGTTTATTCGAAACAATCCGGATATCTCACTTGATGAAGAATATGATCAGCCGAATACATATTTGTTTGCAGGAAGGTTCTATGATAAAAACAGTGCATACAGGTTCAAGCATAAAATTAAAGCTAATTTTCCAGATGCACTTGTCATCAAAAAGAAACTAAGTTTACCAGCTTTAAAAGGAATCGAGCAAACAGAAGAGAACAAGTAATCTAAAAACACAAAAGGTCGATAATTAATTATCGACCTTTTTATTCTGAATACAAATCCTATTTCTTTTTTAATGATCTAGCAACTTCAACCTCCATGTATGACTCAATTTGATCACCTACTTTAATATCGTTAAACTTATCTACGTTCAATCCACATTCGTAACCTTTAGCGACTTCTTTTGCATCATCCTTAAATCGTTTTAGCTGCCCTAATTCCCCTGAGTAAATTACAACACCGTCTCTTATAACTCTAATCTTGTTATTTCTAACAATCTTCCCTTCAGTTACAAAACAACCTGCAATTGTACCAACTTTAGTGATTTTAAATGTCTCTCTAATTTCAGCATACCCAAGAATTTCTTCTTTCACCTCAGGAGAAAGCATTCCTTCCATCGCTTCTCTAACTTCATCAATTGCCTTATAAATTACAGAGTATAATCGAATATCTATTTCTTCTTGCTCTGCAAGCTTACGAGCACTCATCGAAGGTCTCACTTGGAACCCAACAATAATCGCATCCGAAGCAGATGCTAATAAAACGTCTGATTCAGAAATCTGACCAACCGCTTTATGAATAATATTTACTTGTATCGTTTCCTCAGAAAGTTTTTGTAACGAATCTGATAACGCTTCGATTGACCCATCAACATCACCTTTAACAATAATGTTTAATTCTTGGAAGTCTCCCAAAGCAAGTCTTCTTCCTATCTCATCAAGGGTAATATGCTTGGTTGTTCTTAGTCCTTGCTCTCTTTGTAATTGTTGACGTTTAGTAGATATCTGCTTTGCTTCTTTTTCATCCGCAAAAACGTTAAATCTATCCCCTGCCGCAGAAGCACCGTTCATTCCAAGCATAGACACGGGCTTTGAAGGGCCTGCTTCTACCACTTCCACACCATGCTCATCATGCATTACCTTAATTCTTCCATACTGCGTACCAGCCAAAATAACATCTCCTACTTTTAATGTTCCAGACTCCACAATTAACGTTGTTACGTAACCCCTTCCTTTATCTAACGTTGCTTCAATTACAGTACCAACTGCATTTTTATTTGGGTTGGCTTTTAACTCAAGCATTTCTGCTTCGAGCAACACTTTTTCTAATAGCTCCTCGATTCCAGTTCCTTTCTTTGCAGAAATTTCCTGACACTGGAACTTACCACCCCAATCTTCAACAAGGATATTCATCGCAGAAAGTTGTTCTTTTACTCTATCAGGATTAGCTCCATCTTTATCCACCTTATTAATAGCAAACACCATAGGGACCCCAGCAGCTTGAGCGTGATTTATAGCCTCTTTAGTCTGAGGCATTACGTCATCATCCGCAGCAATTATGATTATTGCCACATCTGTTACTTGAGCACCACGTGCCCGCATCGCAGTAAAGGCCTCGTGACCTGGTGTATCCAAAAATGAAATAAGTTTATCATTATGATGAACACTATATGCTCCAATATGCTGTGTAATACCACCGGCCTCACCCTCGGTCACTTCAGAGTTTCTGATATAATCTAACAATGAAGTTTTACCATGATCAACATGACCCATTACAGTAACAATTGGTGGTCTTGCCTCAAGTGATTCTGGAGAATCTTCTTCTTCAACAATAGATTCTGAAACCTCAGCACTAACAAATGTTACTTCAAATCCATATTCTTCAGCTACCATAGTAAGAGTTTCCGCATCCAACCTTTGGTTTATTGACGCAAAAATTCCAACTGACATCAATGTTCCAATAATTTCAGTTGGAGACTTGTCTACCATCACAGCTAATTCAGAAACAGTTACAAATTCTGTAAGTTGTAACACGCGTGAATCCATTTCTGCTATAAATTCTTCCTCCTCACGCTTTGCACTTTGTGCTTCTCTTTTCTCTTTACGGAATTTAGACCCTTTACTTTTACCTTTACTACTTAAACGAGAAAGAGTCTCTTGAATTTGTTTTTTAATCTCATCTGGAGAAGGCTCCGCTTTTTTGACGGGCTTCCCTCTAGATTTAGTATGTTCTTGCGTTGCTTTTTTACCCGCTTTCTCAACGTTTACTACTTTCTTTATACGTTTTCTCTTTCGCTTATCGTGACTAGGTTCAACTGGCGCTTTCTTCTTCTCTGCAGGCAAATCAATTTTACCTAAAACTACTGGACCAGATAACTTTTTAATATCTGCTTTAATTGTTTCAACCGATTTCGGTTCAGCTGTTTGAGACCCCTCTTTTTCCTCTGGTTTTTCAACAAGTTTTTTAGCCTGTTTTTCACCCTTCTCCGCAGCCTTTACTTTCACCTCTTTTGGTTTCGGTTTTTCTTCAACTTTCTTGGAAGGTTTTTTTGGCTCCTCTAACACAACTTTTCCAACAACCGAAGGGCCAGATAACTTAGCGGGTTTGGCTTTTATTAATACTTCAGGTTTCTTTTCTTCTTCCTTTACAGGGTTTTCAGGAGTTTTACTTTCCTCTTCAATAATCGCTGCAGCAATTTTCTCTTCGTTCACTTTACGGGTGTTATCCACCTTCAGCTTTTCCGATCGGGCATTATCGAATTCTGCCAACAACACTTCAAATAAACTTTCGTCTATTTTCGTATTTGGGCTTCCATCAATTTCATTGCCTTGCGCAGCAAGAAAATCCACTATTGTTGAAATTCCTACATTTAGCTCTCTTGCTACTTTACTTAGTCGTTTTACTCCTGCCATTTTAAGTAATCTATTACTTTTACAAGTTTAATCATTATCTTCTACTTGTATTCAAACCCTTCAATTAGATATTTACACCTCGTTTTTAATTACTCTCAACGAAGTGCTTATCTCTAGTCAAATTCTGAACTTAGAATCTTCATAATTTCATCTACTGTTTCTTCTTCTAAATCCGTTCTTTTTACCAAATCTTCTTTTGAAATATCTAATACAGATTTTGCCGAATCACATCCTATACTCTTCAGTTCATTTAAAATCCAATCATCAATTTCATCTGTAAACTCGTCCAAATCAACATCATCAATATCTTCTGCTCCTTCACGGTAAACATCAATTTCGTATCCTGCTAATTTTGATGCTAACTTAATATTATGTCCTCCTTTACCAATTGCTAAAGAAACTTGGTCTGGTCTTAAATAAACATTAGCTTGTTTTTTATCATCGTCTTCAATAAGTTCCATTGAAACTACTTTCGCTGGGCTTAAAGCTCTTTGAATCAGTAACTGCATGTTTTCTGTCCAATTAATGACATCAATGTTTTCATTTTTCAACTCACGAACAATTCCATGAATACGAGATCCTTTCATCCCTACACAAGCTCCAACTGGGTCAATTCTGTCATCATAAGACTCAACAGCTACTTTTGCTCTTTCTCCTGGTTCACGAACTATTCTTTTAATGGTGATTAGACCATCAAACACTTCAGGAACTTCTAATTCAAATAATCTCTCTAAGAAAGCCGTATCAGTTCTAGATAAAATAATTACAGGTGAATTATTCTTTAGTTCTACTCTAGAAACAACAGCTCTAATTGAATCCCCTTTTTTGAAATAATCAGACGGAATTTGCTCTGCTTTTGGCAAAATTAATTCGTTACCATCATCATCCAATACGAGAATTTCTCTTTTCCATATTTGGTAAACCTCTCCGGTAATAATGTCACCGATTCTATCTTTGTAGATTTTGTAAACATTATCTTTTTCCATCTCCATTATTCGAGCGACAAGGTTCTGACGAAGCGCTAAAATATTTCTTCTTCCAAAGTCTACCATTTTAATCTCTTCGGAAACCTCTTCTCCAACTTCAAAATCTGGCTCAATCTTAACGGCGCTTGCATGCGAGATTTGTGTGTTTGGGTCTTCTACCTCGCCATCTAAAACGATTTCTCGGTTTAACCAAATTTCTAAATCTCCTTTATCTGGGTTTATAATAACATCGACATGGTCATCCGTCCCGTATTTCTTTTTTAGTGTTGCTCTAAAAACATCTTCTACAATACGCATCATTGTTACACGATCGATGTTCTTCATGTCTTTAAACTCTGAAAAAGACTCTATTAAATTTAATGCATCCATTTTGTTTTTATTTGAATGAAATTACTACTCTTGTTTCTTTTATATCACTAAAAGGTATTTCGTTCTGTTTAACTATTAACACCTTTTTCTTTTTTCCCTCTAATCTTTCTTTAGAAGATGTTTCAACTATAATTTTGTTGTCATCAACTTCTTTTAACGTACCCGTTATAGAACCATGTTCTTTAAAAATAACCGTTACATCCTTCTCAATATTCTTAATGTATTGTTGCTGAACTTTAAACGGCTTATCTAAACCTGGAGACGAAACCAAAAGCTCAAACTCTGCATCCTCTTCTTGGTTATGCTCAATATTTCGACTAACAGACATGCAATCAATAATTGCAACCCCTCCTTCCATACAATCAATTTCTACATTTATTGCATTTGAAGATGACACGGTTGCTTCAACGATATACAATCCTTTGTCTAGTTCGTCAATTCGTTCTTGTGCTAACTCTATTATTCTTTTTCGTTCAATCATGGTATAAAAAGAGGGGACTCTCGTCCCCTCTTAATCTTTTTGCGTTATTGAGGTGCAAATATAGCCCTTTTTTAATACTAACCAAACCCTATTAACTGTTTTCATTTTTTTACAACGTGAATAAATTACGTTCTGTTGATATTCATTTGTGAAATCTTATGGATTACGAAGAAATACAATATCAAATCGCCTTGCTAGAAGTAGAAGGTATAGGAGTTACTATTGCAAGACAATTATTAGATCATTTTGGGTCAGCTAAAGAAATCTTTAACCAACCGAATAATGTACTACATAGTTTAAAAACTGTTGGTCCACAGCTGATTTCTGCAAAAAGTGATAAAGGTCTATTTATAGATGCCGAGAGAGAGCTGACTTATTGTGAAAGAAATAATATTCAAGTTCTGAGTATTTCTAATGACAACTACCCTAGACGATTAAAGCAATGTTCTGATGCTCCAATAATATTGTATTATAAAGGAAATGGTGCGCTAAACAATCCGAAAGTAATATCAATTGTTGGAACAAGAGCAGCGACTTCATATGGAAAAGAAATTTGTAATTCTATAGTAAAAGAACTTTCCGCTCACAAGGCTTTAATAATAAGTGGGCTTGCATACGGCATCGATGTTCAAGCACACAATGCATCAATTCACAACAGTCTTCCAACTATCGGAGTGTTGGCACATGGACTAGACAGAATATACCCGAAGGAACATGTAGCTATTGCAAATAAAATGATGGAGGCAGGAGGCCTTCTTACAGAATACAGAAAAGGAACTATTCCAGACAGGGGGAATTTCCCAAAAAGAAATAGGATTGTTGCCGGATTGAGTGACGCTACGATTGTAATAGAATCTGCAATTCGCGGTGGTTCGATGATAACCGCGAATATTGCCAATAATTACAACCGTGATGTTTTTGCTATACCCGGAAGAATTGGGAACAAACAATCAGAAGGGTGTAATCATTTAATAAAAATTAATAAAGCTCATCTCCTACAATCTGTTAAAGATATTACCTATCTCCTCGGCTGGGATTTAAACATTAAAAAAACAAAAACTATACAAAAACAAGTTTTTAATAATCTTAATTTACAGGAAAAAAGCATACTGACAACACTTCTTAATGAAACAAATATTAGCATTGACGAAATAGCTATCAAAGCAAATCTTCCTATGAGTATTGTATCAACTCAATTGCTTCTGTTGGAATTTAAAGGAGTTATAAAACAGCTCCCTGGCAAAAAGTATGAAGTTGTATAAAAGTACTTCGATTAATATCATATTTTTGCCACAGTAATCTACTACTATTTGAAAGTCCCTTTTTACATAGCGAAGCGGTATTTATTTTCGAAAAAATCGAAAAACATTATCAATATAATATCTGGGATATCTGTTTTTGGTATTTTCATTAGTACTTGTGCTATGGTAATAGTGTTAAGTGGTTTTAATGGTATTGAGGAACTCGTTGAAAAACTATATAGTTCATTTGATGCAGATATTAGAGTTACTAAAGCTGAAGGAAAAACGTTTGATTTTCATGAAATTTCGAAAGAAGACATTTTGAAAATAGACGGCGTAAATGCTATAACAGAAGTAATTGAAGAAATTACCATGATAAAGCATGAGGATAGGTGGATAACCGCTACAATGAAAGGAGTCGAAGACAGCTATTTGTCTATTTGTCTTTTAGACAGTGTCCTAACAGAAGGTAAAGCCAAGTTACAAGATGACGGATTTAACAAAGCGATAATTGGCATTGGCCTCCAAAATAAAGTCCAGGTAACAAGTGACCCCCGTTATCATGATTACCTAACTGTATATGGCCTATTGCGCGATGAAAAAATTTCAAAAAACAATACCAACGCTTTTAAACCCGAAATGATTAGCGTTGGAGGAGTATTCGCCATTAATCCAGAATTTGACAATACCTATTTTTTAGTGCCAATACAATTTGCCAAAAACCTATTAGAGTACGAAAATGATATTACGGCATACGAAATTAGTGTAAAAAGTGAATTTTCGAATAAGCAAGTAAAAGAAGAAATACAAAAACTTGTTGGAAATAAGTTTCAAGTAAAAACAAGGTATGAGCAAAATGAACTCGTATTTAAGACGAATGAAACTGAAAAATGGATGGTCTTTTTAATCCTAGGCTTTATCCTTCTGCTTTCTACTTTTAACATTATAGCTTCTTTAACCATGCTAATTTTAGACAAGAAAAAAGATATTGAAACACTAATTAGCATGGGAGCTACAAGGCAATTTATTCTGAAAGTATTTTTCTTAGAAGGTGTATTTATTAACCTACTAGGAGGAATAATTGGAATCTCTGTTGGTTTATTAATTGCATGGTTGCAATTAACATTTCACTTTGTTACTCTGGACAACTCTGTCATCACATATTGGCCCGTTTCAATCCATTTTTTAGATGTTTTAATGGTTTTTGGAACCGTAGCGTTAATTGGAATTGGATCATCTTATGTTCCTGTTAGCTACCTGATAAAAAGACACTTTAAAAAGCAATTTAACTAGATTTACTGCTCTCTTCTATCAACAAAACTCGAACCATTTCGATTTTAGTGTTCGACACTTCTTTAATTGTTATTACAAAGTTGCCTATTCGAATCACTTCTCCTTGTTTCGGGATATTTTGAATTTCACTTATAATAAACCCTCCCAGTGTTTCATACTCTTCACTTAGAGGTAAGTTTAGGCGAAATTCCTCATTCAAAAAATCAATCTCTGCGCGGCCATTTAATTCGAATTCCGTTTCATTAATTTTCTTATTGGAAACATCACTTAAATCATGTTCATCCTGTATCTCCCCAAATATTTCTTCAATCACATCCTCCATTGTAACCATTCCAGCTGTACCCCCATATTCATCCACAACAAGCGCAATACTCCTGTTCTTACTAATTAATTCTTCCAATATTTTGTTTGCATTTATTGTCTCAGGTACAATGCTTACAGGAAGCAGTATAGACTTAATCGTTTCTGGGCTTTTAAAAAGCTCATAGGAATGAATATAACCGATAATATTATCCACAGTTTCTCTATAAATCAATATTTTGGACAAACCTGTTTGAATAAATTTTTCCCTTAAATCTATTAAATCTTCCTCTATTTCAAAAGCAATAATTTCATTTCTTGGCACCATGCAGTCACGGGCAATTACATCCGCAAAATTTAATGCGTTGTGAAATATTTTAACTTCATGGTCCAAAACTTCACTATTTTCAACATCCGTAGTGTACTCTTCTAGATAATTATCTAAATCTACCTTTTCAAATACTATTTGTGAATTATCTCCTTTCTCTCGAATAAATATTTTTAATATCAATTCGGCTAAACCAATAATCAAAAATGTTGGCAACCAAAGGATTCCATAAACAACCACCAATGGAAAGGCAAGCATTGATAGGGCTCTATTCGGATTAATGCGAAAAATAGCTTTGGGTAAAAATTCTGCGAATATTAAAACAAGGATTGTCGTAATTATTGTTTGAATCAACAACACCAGCCAAGTCATTCCAATCAACTCTGTTAATGGATCATCTATAGCCATAGCCATAAACATACTATAAGCCACAATCGCAGCATTATTACCTAGTAGCATTGTACCTATAAAAGATGCTGGTTTTTTTGCAAAATAAGCTAAAATCTTTGCTTTAACTCCTCCTTGCTTATCATCTAAAGCTATTTTTAAACGGTTTGCTGAAATAAATGCAATCTCCATTCCAGAAAAGAATGCAGAAAATACAAGGGTAATAATTACGGAAATTAAAATAATTACAGAATCCATGATTCGTTAATTGCAGTATTGAATACTAAAATAATAATTATTTCTTCTTTGTTGACGATGTGTTATCCATTTTTTCTAATCTCTTTCTTAGTCCTCTTCTTATAAAATAGAGTCCCCAGGCCAAGCCACAAACCATTAAAAAGACGCTAATCCCTTTGAAATTATCTATAATTCCAATAACAATTGTAAATACAGTAGCAATTGTAGCAACTACCAGCCAAAACTTTTCCAGAATATTATTCATTTTGTTCATCGTCCTTCTTTTCGTTTACATTATAATGACTATCCCTTATATTTAACAGTTCATATTTAGTAAAGTTACTATTTGAAACTAAACCTGTCCCTGAAATCACTCCACTTTCTGTCGAAACTTTTACAAACTTATCAGTGTAAATACTATCTTTTTCAAAAAAGATGTTTAACAATTCCGTGTCTAAACGATCATTTTTATTGTTTTGAAAAACAACGCTATCTTGAACTTTTAGATATTGATCTTCAGACAAGAGCAAACCATAATTAGCGGTTAGAACGGATTCGATATTTTCTAGCGTATCATAAAACGTAACCTTCATCCCGTTTGGACATTCGATTTTCATTTTTTCCTTATCTAAAAAACGATAAACAAGAGGGCTTTCCAGTTTTAATTTAGATTTACCCATGTCTGTAAACAACATAATAACCCCTTCCGTTATCTCATCAGGGCCATCAGACTTGGATGTTACCTCTTTAATCTCTTCTAAATTGTTACTACATGAAAAAAGCATTCCGGCGAAAAGGGCCGGAATGATAATTTTAATAAATATTTTATGTCTATTTCTAGTTCTGTACACGAACTTTTGTTTTCTCTCCATTCCAGCAAGGTACAGGCACTGACTGCCCAACTTCATACCCATCAAAAAATAATTCCTGAGATGTTGGCAGGCTTTTTTTCCATGCACTAACTTGAGCTGAAGATACTTTCCCGCCAGATTTTTCTGCATAATCCAGAGCTAAGCAATACCCGAAACTTCTTAAAACTTTAGTGTTTCCACACGAAGAAGCTTTACTAGCAATACAGCTAGCAATTGCCGCATTTCTCTCATTACTGCCAATCATCCCGGCGTATTTAATGCGTTTCGTACAATTCTTTGTACTTGCATAAATATTCACCAAAGGTGGGTAAAGTTTAGCCTTTTCCAATTCGTCTTCAGTTAACGTTAAAGCCTCTTCAAAAAAGTTTGCAGCTTGACTAAAGGCCTTTTTATTATAATAATACAATGCCAATCCCCGCGCAGATTTGTAGGTAGGAGTAATGGCATATATTTTCTCTACAACCATCATATAGAACTCGCTGTCAGTACATTTTCTACCACCCATCATTCCGACAATTTTCTCCATTAACTTAATATCGTCTGGAGATGCTTCGAATTTAGGTTTAAACAATTCTTCTAGTTTGTCACAACTAGCACAAGGAGCTACATATTTATCTAAAGTTTTTTGCGCTGTAATAAAGTTTTTGTCCGTTGCAGATTTTTGGTCGCAAATCCCTGTCAAAAAATCATATAATTCTAAAATCTCATCACATTCAATTCTCTTATTTCTTACCATCATATAAGCTGTAGTAAAATATTTCTGCACCCAAGATGAACGGATTTTATCTAACGGGTAAAATGCAAATGCGGCCTTATACTTTGCAAAAGAAACTTCGAAGTCTTTTGGAAAATATTTTACACGATCATTAGCATATTTCATTTGGGTTTTATAACAATCGCCATAAGTCTCTATCCATAAATCATACACTTTAAAAAGCGTATCTGCATAGCCAATAGTTTGAGCTGTGTCTTTAGCTTTTTTTGCAGCACCTGCTAATTTTTGGTACATAGAAACCCCATTACTGTATAAGTTAGGTTTATAGTTGGGAGCTGCGGATTGAGCTTGCCACCAAAAATTTGCCGCTTCCTGATAATTTTTTTGACCCAAATAACTAGAATAAAGAGAAATATATTTTCTACTTGTTTCTACATCTGCTCCAAAATCATCTTCTGCTTGTGTTGCACATTCTTGTCCATTGGTTAAGCCAACAAGTATTACTGCTACTATTGTAAATATTTTTTTCATTGTTTTAGGTTTGTTTTAATCGTATTTTCTTTTTCTAAACCACTTATCATAATTTGAAGGCCCCATTGAAAAACCAAAGAATATTTTAAAATAGTTTTCTTGTATAAGATTGTTATCCGTTGTTCCCATTTTTCCAATTCCAATTCCAATGTTCATCATTGATAGAGAACGTGAACTTATTAACGGCACAGAAATACCAAGATTCATGCCGAAATTGGTTAGCTGAGTACTGTCAATTTCGATTGGAGTATTACCATAATGAAATCCAATTCTATAAATTGATTTCTTAAAAATACTTTTGTTTTTATCTCCATAAGCTGCAGATGGTTTATACTCAAACCCCAACGTGAACTTATTGCTTTGTTTTAGTGGCTGTTCTGTCAAATCAATAGCGTTAACCACCTCTTTAAACTGATGCCAGTTTTTATATTCATATTGACCTCCAAACATCCATTTTTTATAATTCACAGCAACACCTGCAGAAAACCCTGTTGGCAGTGTAGTTAGCCCTTGGACATTATCATAAAAATCAATCGTGTCTTTTTCATCTTCAACAACCCCTAGCTGATATTTATACGTGTAAGCATAAAAATCTTGAGATGTTTTTAGATCTGACCCAAATGAATAGGTCGCACCAAATTGCCATGATAAATCTGTAGAAATTTTTTGATAAAAGTGTATTCCTCCATCAAATGACATTCCTCTAAGCGCATTTTTCTCCTGTACTTTCGTATTATAAAAAGTACTGTTAGAAAACACAACATTTCTTTCTCTTTCTAATGTCCCAAATAAATAGGATGCATTTACTCCAACAGATAGTTTTAAGGTATCACCTTGGTTTATCATATTGCACCCTGTACCAATAAACGCTCGGTTAATACTTCCATCTCCAATATAATTGTTGGCAATTGAATCTCCATCCAAAACTTGATAATCCGTAATGTTATATCCCGTTGTAGAATACGGCATTAAGCCAAATGCAGCTCCCCATTTTTTCCCAATAGGAAGGGCTAGCGTAAAATTACGCAAAACGAACGTTGAATTTTTCACGCTTTCATTTTCCGTTTTCAAAGTCGACAATTTGCCATATACAGCCACATCAAAAATCGGGTTATAACGTGCCAAAGAAGAGTAGGTGGCAGGATTAGATACATTAACAAACTTGAAATTCGCAATTGGAGTCGATAATCCGCCAAAACCTGAAAATGGAGCTGTAGATGTACTCATCACTTCACCTAAACCATAGCGTGTATAAGGAGAATTATTCAACATTTGCCCAAATGAGGCTTGAGCAAGCGTAATTGCAAGTATAAATGCTAGTAATTTATTTCTGTACATTGTAATTTAAAATTGTATTCAACCCCTTTAAAGTGTGAAATTCGTCTGCAAATATGCTATTTTTTTGTGACAATTCAATATCCAAGAACGAACTCAAATCTCCACCCGTTAAGATGATGTTTAAATTGTCGTATTTTCTTTCATATTGACTAATCATATTGCTTATTTCTGCAATGATCCCTTGATAAACCCCAACCTGAATTGAACTTGTTGTGTCAGTTCCGATAAGTTGATTTATTTCAACATCATCAATCAACGGTAAATTATCTGTTAAAGTATGTAGCGCATTAAATCGCATTATTAATCCAGGAGAAATACTACCTCCAAGGTATTCATTATTGGTATTTATAAAATCGAATTTAATGCAAGTCCCTGCATCTATCGTCAAGGTATTTTGATTTGGAAAGGCATTGAATGCTCCAACGGCATTAGCCAGTCTATCGTTTCCTAAGGTTTCTGGGGTATGGTATAAATTTGAAATAGGAAGTGCCGTTGTACGGTTTAAAACTAACGCCTGATCAAATTGATTACCGATTTTTTTTGTAAAGGTTTCTTCTCGAACAGAACTAATAATTGTATTATTAAAAGAGAGAGAATGGGAGTATTCTAAAAACAACCCTTGATCTTTAAATCTTTTAATGTTTCTACAATTACCCTTTTCAAATTGCGCAACTTTAATGGTTGTGTTTCCTATGTCAACTATTAGGTTCATTCCTTTATGATCAACTCCGTGTAAAAAGAAACGTCAACATTGTTGCCAATTCCAGTCGTTTCTTCCATTCCATGATCTGTTCTATCCAAAGTAAACTCTCCTTGGAATATAATAATATCTCTTCCCTCTTCAGTTTCTCCTTTGCCTTTATATGTAAAATTCACCTTAATCTCTTTTTCAACTCCCAACATAGACAATGTCCCTAATGCGATATAAGATGTATCTCCAATTGCAATTTGGTTTGAGCTAAAAACTATTTCAGGAAAATCTTTAGACTCAAAAAACCCTTCGCCTTTTATAGACTCATCTCTCATTTTATTAGCAGTGTAAACAGAAAGCGGGTCAATTACAACCGAAATTGAGGCCTTTGTATAGTCCGAATCCGAATTAAAATTAATTGTAAACTTTTTAAAAGACCCTGTTGCATCCTGAGGCCCCGTAATGTGAAACATAATTTCTGAAGTAACTTTATCTAGGTTCTCTTGAGAAACATACGCGCCTGTAATTTCTGACATATCGTTTAGAACAATCTCGTTAGCGGTTTCAACTGTTTCAGCAGATGGCTCAACCTCTGATTTTTCAACCTCACTTTCCGCGTTGCCCCATGGAATGAAAAACACGACCCCAATGGCAATTAGACCGATAGCGCCTAAAACCAACCCTATTTTTAAAAATCGATTCATTTAACAAAGTTACTTAACTTGTTTTACCTAAAACAAAAAATTCCGAACAAGTCGGAATTTTTAACCTTATGGAAATAAAGAATTATTCTACTTCTATAGCGTTTTCAACTGGGGCTTCTTCATTCGCTTCAACCTCTATTGTGTTTTCTTCAGCAGGCGCTGCTTCAGCAGAACCATGATCTCCTAAAATTGGAGCGATAACTAAACCTATTAAACAAGTTAATTTGATTAATATATTCATTGAAGGACCTGAAGTATCTTTAAATGGATCTCCAACTGTATCTCCAGTTACTGCAGCTTTATGTGCATCAGAACCTTTATAAGTCATTTTTCCATCAATCTTAACTCCTGCTTCGAAAGATTTCTTAGCGTTATCCCAAGCACCACCTGCATTGTTTTGGAAGATTGCCCAAAGAACACCCGAAACTGTTACACCAGCCATATAAGCTCCTAACATTTCAGCTGCAGCGAGCTTGTCATATCCAAATAATAATGGAACAGCCACTACCACCAATGGAGCGACAATTGTTAGAATGCCTGGCAACATCATTTCTTTTAATGCAGCGTTTGTAGATATCTCAACACATTTATCATATTCTGGTTCATTCTCTCCTTTCATAATTCCAGGAATAGTTTTAAACTGACGGCGAACTTCTTTTACCATTGCCATTGCCGCTTTACCCACAGAACTCATCGCCATCGCAGAGAATACAACTGGAATCATAGCTCCTACAAATAACATTGCTAGTACCGGTGCTTTAAAAATATTAATTCCATCAATTCCTGTAAACGTTACGTATGCCGCAAATAAAGCTAGAGATGTAAGTGCAGCAGATGCTATTGCAAACCCTTTCCCTACAGCAGCGGTTGTGTTACCAACAGCATCTAAAATATCCGTTCTTTCACGAACTTCTTTGGGCAATTCAGCCATTTCAGCAATGCCTCCAGCATTATCTGCAATCGGTCCGAAAGCATCAATTGCCAATTGCATAGCAGTAGTAGCCATCATTGCTGATGATGCAATTGCAATTCCGTAAAATCCAGCAGCGGCATATGCTCCCCAAATTGCTCCAGCAAATAAGATAATTGGTGCAAATGTCGACATCATGCCTAATGATAACCCTGCAATAATGTTAGTTGCAGCACCAGTAGATGAATTTTGAATAATACTGTTTACTGGTTTTTTACCTGTACCGGTATAGTATTCTGTAAGGATTGATATAATTCCTCCAACAGCTAAACCAATCAATACAGCAACAAATACGTTCTGCGGAGCGAAAGAAACATCTGCCCCTTCAGGCAAAACCATTCTTCCTGTTCCGTCATCGACTCTTAACAAATTCATCTCTATCTTTGTCAACATCATTTTTGCAGGAAGCATCCAATTAATAACAAAGTAAGAAGCAATACCCGTAAGAATAATTGAAGCCCAGTTCCCTAGATTAAATGCCTTTTGCACATGTTTTTCTTTCAAATTATTATCGTCCTTAATACGAATAAAGAAAGTCCCAATAATTGAAAATATAATTCCTATTCCAGCAATTAATATAGGCATAAGGATTGGCCCCATACCCATAAAACTTTCACCGGCTCTTGATAAACTAGTTCCGTGCATGTCAGCATAAACCGCATAATTCCCCAAAACCATTGCTGCAAGCATTGTTGCAACATAAGAACCAAATAAATCAGCTCCCATACCTGCAACATCCCCTACATTATCCCCTACATTATCAGCAATTGTAGCAGGATTACGTGGATCATCTTCTGGAATACCAGCTTCTACCTTCCCCACTAAATCTGCTCCAACATCGGCAGCTTTCGTATAAATACCTCCACCTACACGCGCAAATAAAGCTATACATTCACCACCTAAAGAGAAGCCTGCAAGCGTTTCTAGTACCATTGTCATATTAAGGTGAAAATCTTTGGCTTCACCAGTTATAAACATACTACATAATAAAATAAATAATAAACTTAAACCAAAAACAGCTAAACCAGCAACACCTAAGCCCATTACTGTACCTCCTTTAAAAGCAACCTGCAAAGCTTTAGATAAACTAGTTCTAGCAGCTTGGGTTGTTCTAACGTTAGCAGCAGTAGCCACTCTCATTCCGACATTTCCTGCAACTGCAGAAAATACAGCTCCAATAACAAATGCTATCACAATAAACCAGTGTGTAGACTCAACCAAAGTTGACAGATATGCTAATGCTCCTCCAGCAATAACAACAAACCACAGTAGCATTCTATATTCAGCTTTTAAGAAAGCCAAAGCTCCATCGCTAATATAGCCTGCCAGTTTTTTCATTCTATCATTCCCGGCGTCTTGTTTCTTTACCCAACCATATAGGTAGCCCATATAAGCTAACCCAATTAAACCAAATATCGGTAAGATGTATATTAAATTTTCCATAGTATTATTCTTTGTTTCTAAATTTTAGGTCGGCAAATGTATCTTTTTCAAACTAATTGTGCAAATTTCAGCTAACGGATTTAAATTCAATAGCTTTTGTATACTCTCAAATTAAAGTTCTTTTAGATATTTCACACTTCCTTTTGCTATTAAATATTGTGCTAGCACATACGTAATCATAATAAATACTTGGGCATTTAATAGGTTGCCTTGATATAGAAATTGATTCACCGCAATTATAGTATCAGATAGCACAAACAACATTGCCCCAATAAAAACAAGTGTAAATGATCCCTTTGAAACCTTATTTATCCTCCAACCAGAAGAAACACCCATGGCACAAACAGCAACACCATAAACTAAAACAGGTATTAAAAAGTCTTCCAAATAAGGGAATAATGAATACATTAATATTGCGTAGTAACTTAAAAAGATAATTAATAACGCTATTCCTAATGGCTTATTAAATGCTTTTTTCGAGGTTGTTATAGAGTTTGAAAATGCAAAAACATAAAACAATTGCCCTATCAAAAATGACCCTAATCCAAGTAAAAAGAAAATTTCATCAAAGGGTAAAAACATTAAAAATGTATCTCCTCCAAAAGCAAAAATAATTGATAATAGCAAATACTTTCTAAACTTATTATTAGCGCTTTCCTTTGTTTGCAAGTAAAACCACACAAACAATGTAACCATCAACAGCGGTTTAGTAGCAAATATTAAGGGCAGGTAATCGATATGCGTCCCAATAATTTCAGCAATTGCTAGTAAAAAGTAAACTATAATTAAGGCCGTAAGTCTTGACATTTTGCTTATTGAACCACAAATTTGAATTATTTATTGAGATAATAACTACTAACTTCGTTTAATTCTTTTTCGGACGATTCATCTTAATAAAGGTTAAAGCCACTATAGTTTGAATTGAAAATACTAACAATTAAACCTACATTTATAGCTTGGAAGACTGCGTTTGTATCAATATCGATTAATGATTGACGAAAAAATACAATTGGAATTGACATTTAAAACCTCCCGCAGCGGTGGAGCGGGTGGTCAGCACGTCAATAAAACAGAAACAAGAGTTGAGTTATTTTTCAATGTCCGATATTCGAAAGCGCTTTCCATGCAGCAAAAAATAGTATTGCAAAAAAAATTACGTTCCAAGCTAACAGAAGATGGAGAGTTAAGAATTGTAGTGTCCGATACAAGAAGTCAAATAAGAAATAAAGAAATTGCCATTCAGCGGTTTTTTGCATTAATTAAAAAGGAGCTCATTATTCCAAAAAAAAGGAAGCTCACAAAGCCGACTAGAAGTTCGGTTCAAAAAAGATTGGAAGGCAAATCAAAAAAAGCCGACATTAAAAAGAACCGAAAACGGGTTAGAAAAAATGACTTGGACTAGAACTTTCATACTCCTATTACTTCTATTGTTCGCAGGCAATAATTTTGCTCAACAGCAAGCACCTAGGCTTTTTAGTCAATTAATTATGTCTCAGCAAATAGACACGTTGCGATCGCAATTTAATTATAATAAGCTTTTTTATGAAAAATATGAACTCCAAACCCTTGTTGCACTGTCCTTTTATCCTGAATTAAAAAACACCAAAATCAGTTTTAGAAGAAGAAAACTAAAAACCACTATGGTTGCAAGGCCAAAAGGAATTAATGTTTTTAGAGGTAAAGGAAAAAGACATTATATTGTATATATAAATGATTTTCCTTCGGCCAAAATATCCCCAGACAGTGTTTCTTTCAATGCGCAAATAGGAGTTATTGGTCACGAATTAGCTCATTTAGTTGAGTATGAGAATATCTCATCATTGAAAATGTTGCATGTTGGACTTTCCTATTTTAACAAAAAGTTCAGGACTAAATTTGAACGAGCTACAGATTTAAGGACAATAAATCATGGCTTGCTTTGGCAATGTTATGATTTTGCTTTATATGTTCACAATAGTAAAAATGCTCCTGCTGAATACATTACTTATAAGAAGAAATTCTATATGAGTCCTAAAGAAATAAAAGAGAAAAGTAATTAATCGACTATTTCTTTTTCCACCCCTCTTTTCTTTCGGATATTAATATTGACTACCTCAACAATTAGCGAGAACAATACTGCAAAATAAATATATCCTTTATTTATTTCTTCTCCTAAACCTTCCAGCATCAGCATAAAACCAATCAAGATTAAAAATGCCAATGCTAAAACTTGCATTGTAGGGTATTTGTGAATAAACCGGCTAATTGCCCCGGCAAAAATCATCATAACAACAATCGAAATAATAACTGCTATTATCATAAGTATCACCTCTTGCTTATAAGCAATCCCAACAGCAGTTAATATTGAATCAAAAGAAAATATTAAATCTAGCACCACTATTTGAGCAAGAATAGAACCAATAGAGACCTTTTTCTTTTTGTCTTTAGATGCTTTTTGTCCTCTGATTTTTTCATGTATTTCAATAACACTTTTACCCATTAAGAACAATCCTCCTCCCAAAAGGATTAAATCTTTCCCACTGATTGAAAACTCCATTATGGTAAACAAAGGAGCTGTTAATCCTAGTATCACATTAATAATTAACAATAAGCCTATACGAAAACCCATTGCCATTAACAACCCAATATTTCTTACCCTGGGTTGATCTTTTTCAGGTAACTCATCCGTTACAATTGAAATAAAAATAATGTTATCGATTCCTAATACTATTTCTAATAATGTAAGAGTAAGAATAGATAGCCAAGCTTGTGGGTCAAGAAATATGTCCATTTAACGTAAAATTAGAGCGCGAAGTTAATCCTTTGATTGGAATTAGAATGTATTTGTGTTCTTATAGCTTATTTCCCATGTAGTGCTAGCCGTTTCTTTGTATATAATGTCCGTTAATATCGTCGAATCATCCATTAGTTTGTTTCTTCACAAAACAAACAACCTTTGCAAAATATAAAACGTCTTTATTATGTTAATACAATATTACAAGCGTGATATTTGGCATGTTAGTCTGACTGCAGGATGTACAGGAGCATTACCTACGTATTACAAATCAAACAAAAGTTAAAACCCTCAAATAGAATTCTATTTGAGGGTTTGTTTTTTTAGCACTTTGCAGAAAGCTAATCCTTAATCCCTTTTTCTACAGTAACTTAAGTTGGATAGATAAATAGCTAGCGAATAAGATTGAGCATCTAAATTGTGAGAAATTTCTATACGTTGAAACTAAATAACGACACAATTGCATTGTTACAAAAAAGGCCTATCATTTCTGATAAGCCTTATTAAAATATTAAAATGTAAAGTTTTAAACTTCCTCGTCAAATCCTTTTTTTGCAAATTTTGCTTTCATCATTTCAACAGCACTCCATTGAGCCCATAGCCCAATAAATCCCATAACAAAAATCAATGGCCAAAATGCCAAACCAAAAAATAATATAAATAATGCGCTACCTACGAACATAACTTGTAATTTTGAATTCTTAATGCGAAGTTAAAATAAAATTTTACATATATGGATTATAGAATCGAAAAAGATACCATTGGAGAAGTGAAAGTTCCAAGCGACAAATATTGGGGAGCTCAGACCGAAAGGTCAAGGAATAACTTTAAAATAGGACCATCCGCTTCGATGCCGATTGAAATAGTGCATGCTTTTGCATATTTAAAGAAGGCGGCAGCACATGCAAATTGTGAACTAGGCGTATTGCCTTCTGATAAACGAGATTTAATTTCCACGGTTTGTGAAGAAATTATTGAAGGAAAATTAAATGACCAATTTCCATTAGTCATATGGCAAACAGGCTCTGGAACACAAAGTAACATGAATGTTAATGAGGTTGTGGCGCATAGAGGTCACGAATTAGCAGGGAATAAAATTGGAGAGGGTGAAAAAACGCTTTCTCCAAATGATGATGTAAACAAATCACAATCGAGTAATGACACTTTTCCTACCGGAATGCATATTGCTTGTTATAAAATGATTGCGGAAAAAACAATCCCAGGAATTGAACAATTAAGAGATACGCTAAAAGCTAAATCAGAAGCATTTAAGGATGTTGTTAAAATTGGAAGGACACATTTAATGGACGCTACTCCATTAACGTTAGGTCAAGAGTTTTCTGGATATGTTTCTCAATTAGACCATGGTCTAAAAGCATTAAAAAATACATTAGCACACCTTTCTGAATTAGCGCTAGGAGGAACCGCAGTCGGTACTGGTCTAAACACTCCTGCTGGATATGATGTTTTAGTAGCTAAAAAAATAGCAGAATTTACAGGCTTACCTTTTATCACTGCGGAAAACAAATTTGAAGCATTAGCAGCGCATGATGCAATTGTGGAAACACATGGAGCATTGAAACAGATTGCTGTTTCGTTAAATAAAATTGCGAATGATGTTCGAATGATGGCTTCTGGACCTCGTTCAGGAATTGGTGAAATTACAATCCCTGCAAATGAGCCGGGATCTTCTATTATGCCAGGAAAAGTAAATCCTACGCAAGCGGAAGCAATAACAATGGTTTGTGCTCAAGTAATAGGGAATGATGTTGCTGTTTCTGTTGGAGGCTTGCAAGGTCATTATGAATTGAATGTCTTTAAACCTATGATGGCATACAATCTTTTACAATCAGCGGAGCTAATCGGAGACTCTTGTGTTTCATTTGACTTGAATTGCGCAGCTGGAATTGAACCAAACCAAGCTAGAATTGATGAGTTATTGAACAACTCACTAATGTTGGTAACTGCTTTAAATACTAAAATTGGTTACTACAAAGCTGCTGAAATTGCAAATACAGCTCATGCAAATGGAACCACTTTAAAAGAAGAAGCGATTCGTTTAGGATATGTACCAGAAGAAGAATATGACAACTGGGTTGACCCAAAGAAAATGATTGGATCGCTGTAAAATGAAAAAAAGCAACTATTTATTCTTCTTACTATCGGTTTTGTTTATTTCTTGTTCGGAAAACGAAAGCTCTATTGCTTGCGGAGACAGCAACAAGCTAAAATCAGGTTTTGAAGTAGCTCCCGACAACTTGTCTTTGTCATTGAAATCATTAAACACAAACGATACGCTAAACCATTACAGAGGGTTGTTTCAGCTAGGCAACGCGTTTTTTATTAGCGGTACTGAAGGAAAAATCTTAATCAAAACTTTCCAATTGGAAAAAATTGAATTATTTCAGGCAAAATACACGGACCTTAGAGATATTCACGTATTGAGTGACAGTTCTATTTTAGCAATGGGGATAGCCTCTCCTGGTCATATCTGGAAAATAAAAAAGGGAGAAACAGAATGGAGTAAAGTCTATTCCAATATGGATTCTTTGGTTTTTATGGATGGCATGGATTTTTGGAACGACTCGGTTGGTCTCGTTTATGGTGATCCGTTAAGTGGGTACCATTTTATTCTAAAAACAACAAACGGTGGTGAAACTTGGAGCCGTATACAGCAAGAAAACATTCCAGAAAATTTAGAAGTAGAGGCTGGTTTTGCAGCTAGTGGAACAGGCATCGTCTGTAAGGAAAATGGCACAGCATATATCGGCCTTGGTGGAGATAAAGCCAGAGTTCTAATCAGTAAAGACTATGGTGACAATTGGAGCGTTGTTGAAACCCCATTACTTCATGGTGCTGGAGCAAAAGGAATCTATTCTATAGCGTTTAAAGACGAGTTAAATGGTGTTGCAGTTGGTGGAAACTGGGAAAATCCGGAATGTGATAGCTCTAAAGTTTATACCAATAACGGAGGTCAAACGTGGTATTTATCGAAGGGGCTTCAACATTTTAGAAGTTGCGTAAGCTATATCCAAGACGAAACCTATATTTCGACCGGCACCTCTGGAACTGACATATCATATAATGGCGGGAAATCTTGGACATTACTAGACTCTGTTGGTTTTAACGCAATAAAAATTAGTCCAGATAGACATGGAGTTGCTGTTGGTAGTTATGGCAGAATTGCCGAGGTAGAATTAAAGTAACTTGAGATTCTCATTGCTAACTATCTCCCTGAGCGGTGTCGAACGGAATAAGAAAAGCTCTCGAAGCTCCGTCAGAAATGAAAAGAAAAAACCGTAAATTAGCAATCCAAATTACGCATATGAAAAACGCATTATTCTCATTATTTATTGGATTAAGTCTTTTGGGAACAGCCCAAAATAAAAAAGACAAAGAGAAATGGGATGTCTCTAATCCAAAAGGAGAATGGAACTATCAGAATTTGAAATTCACCACAAATGAAGGAACATGGATGAATATAGACGTAAGTCCAGATGGTGAAAACATAGTTTTTGACATGGTTGGTGACATATACATTATGCCTATAACTGGAGGAAAAGCAAAAGTGCTACGTGAAGGTATACCGTTCGAAATTCAACCAAGATTTAGCCCTGACGGGAAGAAAATCTCTTTCACAAGTGATGCCGGAGGTGGAGATAATATTTGGATAATGAACCTTGATGGATCTGATGCCAAACAAATTACAAAAGAAGATTTTAGATTAGTAAACAATGCTGTTTGGACAAGTGATGGCAGCTCATTAATTGCTCGTAAACATTTTACATCTCAACGATCAGCAGGTGCTGGTGAAATGTGGATGTATCATATTACTGGAGGAAGTGGGTTGCAGCTAACCAAAAAGAAAAATGAGCAACAGGACGTGAATGAACCATGTATTTCTCCGGATGGAAAATATCTGTATTACAGTGAAGACATGTATCCAGGTGGGTTTTTTCAATATAACAAAGATCCAAACAAACAAATTTATGTAATAAAAAGATATGCGTTTGAAGACGGGGAAATTAAAACGATTACAGGAGGCCCAGGTGGCGCTGCTCGACCACAACTTTCTAGAGATGGAAAACTACTTGCTTTTGTTAAAAGGATAGACACTAAGTCTGTACTATACATACATGATTTAGCAACTGGTGAAGAATGGCCGATTTACGATAACCTAAACAAAGACCAACAAGAAGCTTGGGCTATTTTTGGTGTTTACACCGGGTTTAACTGGATGCCTGACAACAAAAATATTGTTATTTGGTCTGGTGGAAAGATCAACAGTATCAATATAGAATCGCTTACCATTACAGAAATTCCCTTCTCTGTAGATGTTCATTTAAAAATTGCGGAAACATTGGAGTTTGAAAACCCAGTATCTCCAGACAAGTTTACTGCAAAAGTGATAAGACATGCCGTGACTTCTCCAGATGGAAAAACTTTAGTTTTTAATGCGCTTGGATATTTATGGTCAAAGCAATTACCCAATGGAAAACCTAAACGAATAACAAACGGAATAGACTTTGAATTTGAGCCCAACTTTTCTCCCGATGGCAAAACCATCGTTTATGTCACGTGGAACGACAAAGAGTTAGGAGCAATTTATTCAATTCCTTCAAAAGGCGGATCTCCGGTTAAATTAAGTTCAGAAAAAGGAATCTTCAGGACTCCTTCTTATTCTTTAAATGGTTTAAGCATTGTCTATTCAAAAGAATCTGGGAACAATGAGCAAGGGCATTCATTTGCAAAAAACCCTGGCATCTACATTATGGATGCTAGTGGAACAAACCCATACCTTGTGGTTGAAGAAGGGCAATACCCTACTTTTACTAAAGATCAAAAACGTGTGTTTTACCAAACTGGAGGAACCTACTTTGGTGAACTGACAAAAGAGTTGCACAGTGTTGACCTAAATGGGGTCGATGAGAAAACACATATCACATCAAAATATGCAAACAGATTAGTTCCTAGCCCTGATAACAAATGGATCGCATTTTCTCATTTACATAAAGTATATATTGCTCCAATTCCACAGACAGGAAAACCGTTAAGCCTTGATAATAAAACGAATTCAATACCGGTTTCACAAGTTGCAAGGGACGCTGGAATTAATTTACATTGGTCTGCTGATTCAAAAAAAATAAGATGGACATTAGGAGAGGAATACTTCGAAAACGATATTGATCAACGATTTACGTACTTGCCCAATTCTCCAGATTCAATAGCCGCAATTGATACAGCAGGAATTCGTATCAACCTAATTCAAGAGACAGATAAACCCAGTGGTAAAATTGTTTTAAGAGGCGCTACAATTATCACAATGGAAGGAGACAAAGTAATTAAAAATGGAACCATTGTAATCAACGAAAACCGAATCGAAGCAATTGGAACAACTGAGGAAGTTAAACTACCTAAAGACGCTAAGGTTTATGAAATGGAAGGTAAAACCATTATGCCGGGAATTATTGATGTTCATGCACATATTGGGGCATTTCGATATGGGTTAACAACTCAAAAACATTGGCAGTTTTATGCCAACCTAGCTTATGGAGTAACAACGGCTCATGATCCATCTGCAAACACTGAAACGGTATTTGCGCTTTCTGAATTAGTCAAAAGCGGTGAACTAGTTGGACCACGTTTATATTCAACAGGTTTTATTCTTTATGGTGCAGACGGGGATTTTAAAGCGGTGATCAATAACCTTGATGACGCTCGCTCTTCTATTAGAAGAACCAAAGCATTTGGTGCATTATCAGTTAAAAGCTACAACCAACCAAGAAGAGATCAAAGACAACAAGTTATTCAAGCGGCTAGAGAACAGGATATATTTGTAGTTCCTGAGGGAGGATCAACTTTTTATCACAACATGACAATGATATTAGATGGCCATACTGGAGTAGAGCACAACATTCCGGTCGCTCCAGTGTACAAAGATATTATAGAATTGTGGAGTCACAGTAAAACTGGTTATACACCTACACTAATTGTAAATTATGGTGGATTAAATGCTGAGTACTATTGGTATCAGAACACCAATGTTTATGAGAATAAAAAATTATTACAATTCTACCCACGTCAAATTATTGCTTCAAGAGCGCGTCATAGAATGATGATTCCACAAGAAGAATATGATAACGGACACATTTTAGTTTCTCAAACATGTAAAAAATTAAGCGATGCAGGAGTAAAAGTAAACCTTGGTGCTCATGGTCAGCTACAAGGGCTTGGAGCGCATTGGGAACTATGGAGCTTACAACAAGGAGGGATGACGAACATGGAAGCTCTTCGTGCTGCAACAATGAATGGAGCTAATTATATTGGAATGTCAAAAGATATTGGATCCTTAAAGGAAGGAAAATTAGCCGATTTAGTTATTATGAATAAAAACCCATTAGATGACATTCAGAATTCCAACACAATAATTTACACAATGATAAATGGTAGATTATACGATACAGAAACAATGAATGAAGTCGGAAACGAACCGAAAACAAGAGAAACATTTTATTGGGAAAATTCCAAATACAATGCTGCTTTTGATTGGCATCAAAAATCCAATAGCTTTATGAAAAGTAATTGTGGTTGTAGTATTGCACCTTAATACATGAAGAAGAGAAAAATACTCGTTTTTATGGATTGGTTTCTCCCTGGCTACAAAGCAGGTGGTCCAATTCGTTCCGTAGCCAACATGGTTCATGTGCTTTCGGAGGATTTTGACTTTTATATTGTAACAAGAAATACGGATTTATCAGATGACGAACCATATAAGGAAATTGAGCCTAATAAATGGCATGTAAAATACAGTGCTCATGTATATTATTTGAGCGCTGATAATTATTCGAAAGATGAAATCAAAAAATTAATTGGAGAGAGAAAATATGATGTGATGTACCTCAACAGCTTATACTCTTCTCAATATGCACTTACACCTCTCCGCATTCGAAATAAGCACTTTCCTGATTTAAAAACGGCGCTTGCACCAAGAGGAATGTTAGGCACAGGAGCTCTGAAAACCAAGACATTAAAAAAGTTGATTTTCCTTAAAACAACCAAGCTTTTTCAATTTTTCAAAAGCATTTCATGGCATGCAACAAGTGAAGATGAAAAAATCACAATTTCCAAAACGTTTGGTTCTAATGCTAGAATAATTGTTGGCGAGCCCATTTCAATACCCATAAAATTCGACTCAACAAACAAAATAAATAAATACCCAGGGGCAGCTCGTTTCTTTTTTATTGGAAGAGTGTCTGAACATAAGAATATCTCTTTTGCTTTGGATTGCTTCTTAAAACACAAACCGAAAGGAGAAATCCTGTTTGATATCTTCGGTGCCGCCGAAGAACAGGAGTACTTACAAAAAATTGAAACTCAAATTAAGCAATTACCTAGTAACATAAAAGTTAACTATAAAGGCCCTATTCCAAATAAAGAACTAAAAATAAAACTGCAAGCTGAGTACCATTTCATGTTGTTTCCAACAAAAGGAGAAAGCTTTTCGCATTCAATAGTTGATTCTTGGAACAGCGGTTGTCCCGTCTTAATAAGCGATCAAACTCCCTGGTTAGATTTAGAATATAAAAGTATTGGGTGGAATTTTGATTTACTGGACCCAATGTCACTTATAGACTCCATCAATCAGGCAGTTAATTTGAATCAGGAAACATATAATAATTGGTCAAATAGCTGTGTCAGTTTTTACAAAAAAAATGTATGTAGTGAAGAAATCACAAATAAAAACAAGCTCATCTTTGAGTAATTATCTATTTTCGCAACAGTGAAGCTACAAGAAAAAATATCAGACAATACAAAAAAGCAAGAACGCTTTGATAAAGCTTATTTACGGATGGCAACAGAATGGGCAAAATTATCTCATTGTGAGCGTAAGCAAGTTGGAGCTATAATAGTAAAAGGGAGAATGGTTATCTCGGATGGTTTTAACGGAACACCAACTGGTTTTGAAAATTGTTGTGAAGATGAAGCAGGAGAGACACAATGGTACGTTTTACATGCAGAAGCCAATGCTATTTTGAAAGTAGCGAATAGCACCAATAGTTGTGAAGGAGCTACGCTATATTTAACCTTATCTCCTTGCAAAGAATGTTCAAAGCTAGTTCACCAAGCGGGAATTAAAAGATTAGTATACAATCAAGGATACAAGGATAACTCAGGTTTACAATTTTTAGAAAAAGCTGGCGTTGAAGTTGTTCAAATTGAAAATCTTTAATGGAAGAGGAATACAAAGAAATAAAAGTCAGTAGCTATATCTCGTCAACTAAAGCTCCTCTTGACAATAAGAATAACTCTAATAGTTGGCTTCTTATTTTAACTCCTTTATTAATCGGAATTTGCTCTGCAGCAACCTACTTTGTTGGAACTGGACAATTTCGTTCTCAAGAGAAAATAATACAAGAAGAGCAGGTTTTAAAATTAAATCATGTATTAGATGTAATCGAGTCTCATTATGTAGACTCCGTAGATAGAAAAGAGTTAATTGAAACGTCTATTTCAGGCATGCTCACAAAACTAGATCCACATTCCGCTTATATCTCATCTAAAGATGTGGAAAGGCAAAATGAAGAATTACAAGGTCATTTTGGAGGCGTAGGAATTCGATTTATTATTTTACGTGATACTTTGATGATCACCAACATTATTCCAAATGGTCCATCGGAGATAGCTGGTCTAAAAGCGGGTGACAGAATACTTGAAGTTGATGGGAACAAAATAGCTGGAATCGGATTGAAAATTGAAGATGTTCACGGTCTTTTGAAAGGGGAATTTGGGACAAAAGTTGAATTAAAAATAGTAAATAAATCTAATTTGACCCCTAAAAACATAGAAGTAACCAGAGGGTCAATACCTTTACCATCAATTGACGCTTCCTTTATGGTAAACAGCACTATAGGATACATTAGACTAAAAAATTTCTCCAACAACACTGATAAGGAATTTGCTTATGCTGTAGCCAATTTAAAAGCTGAAGGGATGACGAAGTTGGTTTTTGACTTAAGAAATAACGGGGGGGGCTATTTGCATGGAGCGACAAGTGTTGCTGATGAATTTTTACCTGGAGGAAAATCAATAGTTTATACAGAAGGTGCACATCAACAGAAGAAAGAATATTTTTCCTCTAGATACGGAAATTTTGAAAGTAATGAATTGGCTATCCTCGTCAATAGCGGAACAGCTTCTGCCAGTGAAATAGTTAGCGGGGCCATTCAAGACAATGATCGAGGTCTGATAATGGGCCGTAGAACTTTTGGCAAAGGCTTAGTACAACAACCAATAAATTTAGAAGATGGATCTGAAATGAGATTAACCGTATCTCGTTATTATACTCCGACTGGAAGGTGTATTCAAAAACCTTACGGGAACGGAATAGACTATTATAATGATATTATGATTCGTTATGAAAATGGAGAACTGCAAGAATTGGACAGTGTGATATTTGAAAATGCAGAAAAATTTATCACTCCAGCAGGTAGAACCGTATATGGTGGTGGTGGAATTATGCCTGACATTTTCATTCCTATCGATACCTCAGGCTCCTCATTGTACTTATCTTCATTAGCTTATACTGCAGCTTATAGAGATTTTTGTTTTGACTATGTTGACAAAAATAGAGACAAATTAAACTATAAAGACGTAAAATCTTTTAATGATCAGTATTCTATTACTGAACAAATGTTTAATAATTTTATTGAGAATGCCTACAACAATCATGGAGTAGAAAAGGATTTATATGGAATTAATGCTTCAAAAAATCGAATTAAAAACCAACTAAAACAAGAATTAGCAACTTACTTATGGGATGAGGAAGCACGGTTCTATGTCTCCATCCCATTCGATAATGACATACAAATAGCTATTAAAGAGTTAAATAATAAAATAAATTAAGGGTTATTTATTTTATTATTTCTTCCAACAACTATATATTTGCGAATAACTAGTTAACTAATTTAAATTAAGAACGATGAAAAAATTATTTGTATCTGCAGGAGTAATATCTGCAATGTTCCTTGCATCTTGTGGTGGAGGTAGTGGTGTATGCGATTGTGCTGATATGTCTGTTGCAATGATGAATGAAATGACAGCTTTAGAAGGGGACATGGAAAAAATGACAGCAATTACTGAAAAGTATGCTGACGACATGAAGAAATGTGAAGCAATGGGAGAAGGGAAATCTGAGGAAGAAATGAAAGCAATGGAAGAGGAAATGAAAGGATGTGATTCCTTCAAAGAGATGGAAAAAATGATGGGAGGGCACTAAGATCGCAATCTCACATTTTAATGTATAAAAAAGGCGCCTTTTCTAAGGCGCCTTTTTTATTTTAAATCGCAATTAATAACATGCCCCCCCCTCTTTCTAATTTTTATACGTATGTATATATAACCATTGTATCCATTTAAAAAACAAATTCGAATGAAAAAAGATAGACGTCAATTTCTAAAAAACACTTCCTTAGCAGCAATTGCTGCAGTAACTTTACCGAGTGTAGTGAGGGCTACATTAAATTCAGAAAGTGGAAGCCTGCCTGCTGCAGATTGCAATCCAACAACTCAAGATTATTATGGACAAGGTCCTTTTTATTCGGCTAATGCACCCTCAATTATAAATAATCAACTTGCTGCAGCAAGTGAGCCTGGAACTAGACTTATCATAAGTGGCAGGGTGCATAACCTTGATTGCACAGAATATATCGCAGGAGCTATTATTGATATTTGGCAGGCAGATGATACTGGTGCA
>ENA-OSET01000276-OSET01000276.1-sediment-metagenome-genome-assembly--contig:-NODE-276-length-58305-cov-14.390499_pt1 | contig 58305 bp, 58 predicted proteins | sample MGYA00237882_ERZ534229 | MGnify/ENA primary metagenome ERZ534229 (study PRJEB26408, sample SAMN06266212) | sediment metagenome | isolation source: Hudson Canyon methane seep mesocosm | place...
GTAATCAAACAGGCCAAAGGTTATTCTGGTCGTCGTAAAAACGTATATCGTGTTGCTGTACAAGCAGTAACAAAAGCAGGTCAATATGCTTACCGCGATCGTCGTCAGAAAAAACGTACATTCCGTACTTTATGGATTGCACGTATCAATGCTGGTGCACGTGAATGTGGTATGTCATACAGCCGCATGATTGATGGCTTGAAAAAAGCGTCAATCGAAATCGATCGTAAAGTTCTTGCTGATTTAGCAATGAACGATTCAGCGGCATTTGCGGTTATTGCTGAAAAAGCAAAGGCTGCATTAGCTGACTAAATGTTGTCACTCTAAAATATAGAGTAAGACAACATTACGTTGATTAAAGAAAAGGGCCGTGTATCACGGCCCTTTTTTATTTCTGACATACCTTTATGATTTCATCTACCCGTGATCTTTTAATTGCGGGGTTTTAATGCTCATAATGGCTGTAATAGTAAGGCATATTATTGGCATAATAGTTACTCTATTGTTCGATAATATAACGCAACTAGTACAGTCAGTATGCGTGCTACAAATCTGCAAATTGAACGAACATCGGTATAATGCAGGATGAAACCATAAGTGTATAAATCTATCAGGTGGTGAATAATATGGCTGAACTGGAATCACAGTTACAGGCATTGAACGATATTGTTGCCGTTGCTAAACAAGCAATTGCCAATTCGGAAAAAAATGCAGAGTTAGAAACTGTTCGTGTTGAATATTTGGGCAAGAAAGGCCTAATCACGGCTTATCTTAAACAATTAGGTAATGTCAGCGTAGAACAACGCCCTGTCATCGGTAAATCAGTGAACCTCGCTAAGCAAGAAGTAGTAGGTTTAATTGAGCTACGTTCAAAATTATTAGCTGAACAAGCGATGAATGCAGCGCTTAAGGCTGAGACGATTGATGTATCGCTTCCTGGCCGTGGTGAACAAACAGGTGGTCTACACCCTGTTACACGTACTTTGCAACGTATTGAGCACTATTTCCAATCAATAGGTTTCCAAGTGGCTGAAGGCCCAGAGATCGAAGATAGTACACATAACTTTACTGCTTTAAATATTCCTGAACATCACCCTGCTCGTGCAATGCATGATACGTTTTATTTTAATGCTGAAACATTATTACGTACCCATACCTCACCAGTACAAGTACGAGTAATGGAAAAACAGGAACCACCTTTGCGAGTTATTGCACCGGGTCGTGTTTATCGTTGTGATTCAGATATCACCCATACACCGATGTTCCATCAAGTGGAAGGTTTAATGGTTGATGAAAATGTTAGTTTTACCGATTTAAAAGGTATTTTGGCTGACTTTTTACGAGCCTTTTTTGAAAAAGACCTCAATGTACGTTTCAGACCATCTTATTTCCCATTCACAGAGCCTTCTGCTGAAGCAGATATTGAATGTGTGATGTGTAACGGAGAAGGTTGCCGAGTGTGTAGTCATACTGGCTGGCTAGAAGTATTAGGCTGCGGCATGGTACATCCAAAAGTGTTTGAACATGTTGATATTGATAGTGAGAAATACCTAGGTGTTGCCTTTGGTATGGGTGTAGAGCGTCTTGCAATGTTACGTTACGGAGTGAATGACTTACGTATGTTCTTTGACAATGACCTTAAATTCTTGCGTCAATTTAATTAGGAAGCCCTCAGATGAAATTTAGTGAAAAGTGGTTACGTGAGTGGGTTAACCCTGATATTGATTCAGCAACACTGTCAGCAATGCTTACCCAAGCTGGACTAGAAGTTGATGCGATTGAACCCGTTGCAGGTGATTTTTCTGGTGTATTGGTAGGACAAGTTGTTGCTGTTGAACCTCATCCTGATGCGGATAAATTACGCTGCTGTAAAGTAGACGTCGCTGGTGATGAATTGTTATCAATTGTCTGTGGTGCTGCTAATGTTCGCCAAGACTTAAAAATCCCTGTGGCAGTTGTTGGTTCGGTTTTGCCGGGCAACTTCAAAATTAAAAAAGCTAAACTACGTGGTGTTGAATCATTCGGCATGTTGTGTGGTGCTAGCGAAATTGGTCTCATCGACAATGTTAATGGTCTGATGGAACTCGCTGATGATGCACCTATCGGTACTGATCTTCGAGAATACTTAGATCTTGATGATGTTGCGATTGATGTTGATTTAACACCTAATCGTAGTGATTGCCTTGGTATTGCAGGTATTGCACGGGAAGTAGGCGTGTTAACAGGTTGTGACTTAACCCAATGGCCACAAGAAACGATCACTGAGCACTCTACTAAGACGATTAATATTACCGTTGATGCAGCTGCTGATTGCCCACGATATATTGGCCGTGTGATTGAAAACGTCAATGTGAAAGCTGAAACACCATTATGGATGCAAGAAAAATTGCGTCGTAGTGGTGTGCGTAGTTTAGGTCCAGTGGTTGATGTGACAAACTATGTGATGCTTGAACTCGGTCAACCAATGCATGCTTTTGACTTAGATAAATTAAGCGGTGGCATTACGGTTCGTGCAGCAAAAGATAGTGAAAAGCTAACGTTATTGGATGGGCAAGAAGTCACGGTCACAGACAATACGCTTGTTATTGCTGATGATTCATCAGCCCTAGCGCTAGCCGGTATTATGGGCGGTGAAACATCCAGTGTTACAGATGACACAAGGCAGTTATTTTTAGAAGCGGCACATTTTAATCCGCTTGTTATTGCTGGTCGTGCACGTGCTTATGGCTTGCATACTGACTCATCTCACCGTTTTGAACGTGGTGTTGACCCAGAACTTCCTCGCGCAGCTATTGAGCGTGCTACCGCATTACTATTAGATATTGTTGGTGGTGAAGCTGGCCCTATAAGTGAAACACTATCCAAAGCTGATTTACCGCAAGAAAAAGTAATTACTCTGCGTGCCGACCGTATCAAACGTGTATTAGGTATTGCGATTGATTCAGCACAAGTTGAAGATCAATTAACTCGTTTAGGCTTAAATATTGTTGCTGAAGGTGCGAGCTGGCAAGTTACTGTACCGAGTTTCCGTTTTGATTTAGCTATTGAAGTAGATTTAATTGAAGAATTAGGTCGTCTCTATGGTTATGACAAACTTCCTGAAACACGTCCACAAGGCACGGTGTTAACAGCGGATATTTCAGAGAGCACATTAGCAACACACAGATTACAGGCATTATTAGTCGATCGTGGTTATCAAGAAGCGATTACCTATAGTTTTGTTGATCCTGAAATTCAACAGCATTTAGCCGTTGAAGGTGAAGAGGCAATTGCCTTAGCCAATCCGATTTCAGCTGATTTATCAGTGATGCGTACCTCATTATGGCCGGGCTTGATTCAAGCGGCGGTGTATAATCTAAATCGACAGCACGATAGAATTCGCTTGTTCGAAGTAGGCCGTAGTTTCCGTGGCACACAAGATAATGTTGAACAACATCGGCAAATTGGTGGTCTAGTTTGTGGTAGTCGTTATGCGGAACAATGGTCAGAAAAACAACGTCCTGTTGATTTTTTTGATGTAAAAGCAGATGTTGAAGCCTTATTGGATTTAGGCGGTGAAACAGATATTCGTTTTGTCGCAGAACAGCATCCAGCACTACACCCAGGACAATCAGCACGAATTTATAAAGACGATCAAGCTATTGGCTGGATAGGTGCAATACACCCACGTTTGAATAAATCACTGGACCTAAATGTAAGAGTCTATGTGTACGAACTAGCGTTAACACCGGTATTAAATGCACAGATTCCTTCATTTGAACCCTTATCAAAATTCCCTGCAAATCGACGTGATCTTGCCTTGGTAGTAGATAGCCATACAACGGCAGGGGAAATTGAGCATTGCTTGAATGGGGTTAAATCTGATATTCTTAAAGAAATTCAACTATTTGACGTCTATAGTGGAGAAGGTGTCGAGGTCGGGAAGAAGAGTATTGCAGTCGCATTTAACCTTCAACATGGCGAACGAACATTAACTGATGAAGATGTTGATGCACTAATGCTATTGATAGCTGAAAGATTAGAACAAGAAGTTGGTGCGGTGATCAGATCGTAAGATTTGTTTCTAAACTAACGAGATAAAAAAGATTTTATAGAGGTAAACATGGCATTAACTAAAGCCGATATGACTGAGCAACTGTATGACGAGTTAGGATTTAATAAACGTGAAGCTAAAGAATTAGTAGAAATGTTTTTTGAAGAAATTCGTGGTGCATTAGAAAATGGCTCACACGTTAAATTGTCAGGTTTTGGCAATTTTGAATTGCGTGATAAAAGCGAACGACCAGGTAGAAACCCAAAAACTGGCGAAGAGATCCCTATCTCAGCACGTCGAGTAGTAACTTTCCGTCCCGGACAAAAACTAAAAGCCAGAGTAGATAGCTATGCTAGAAGCGAGTAATAACAACGAATTGCCTGTTATTCCTGGAAAACGTTACTTTACTATTGGTGAAGTAAGTGAGTTGTGTGGAGTTAAACCACATGTACTACGTTACTGGGAACAAGAATTTCCACAATTAGAACCGGTAAAACGTCGAGGGAACCGTCGTTATTATCAGCGTCACGATGTTGTTTTAATTCGTGAAATTCGTGAGTTATTATATGAGCAAGGCTTTACTATTGGTGGCGCTCGTTTACGTTTAGAAAATGACGCTAAGCCTGAAAGTACAGAATCAAATAAAAAACAGATTATTCACGAGCTTTTAGCAGAATTAGAAGAAATTCATGCATTGTTAGCATAAAATACTTTGCGTATATTAAAGGTATATCTACATTGTAGATATGCTTTTTTTTTGCAAGGAATAAGAGTAGAACCGCTTACTCTTTAGATATAAGATAATGGTAATTACATATTATCGAGGAAGCCACGTGAGTCAAAAAGAACAAATATCAAAACATGATTATGTCATAAAGTGCAAAAAAGCAGCATCACAAGGAAATGTTATTGCACAGAATACACTTGGTTTTTTATACCTTAATGGCCAAGGTGTTAGCAGTGATTATAAAGAAGCTGTTAAATGGTTTAAAAAGGCTGCTGAACAAGGTTATGATGCGGCTGAGTTTAACCTTGCGATCATGTATAAACTTGGTCAGGGTGTTGAATTAGATCTGCCAGAATCCTTTAAATGGTTACAGTCTGCTGCTGCAAAAGGCTATGCCGATGCCCAATATAGTCTTGGCAATATGTATTTTCAAGGTGATGAACTAAAGCAGGACTACGTTAAAGCGTATATGTGGTGGTTGCTTGCTGAAAGTAATGGTGCCAAAGACATTAACCATAATAAAGAAGCTGGTGCTGCGAAAATGAGCAAGGCTGAGCTGCAAGAAGCTGATCGCTTAGCCAAAGCATGGCAATCACAGCATGGTAATGGCTAAGGCTTGAATTTAATGGCTATGGCATTTTTTGACTTTTTTACCACTGCCACAAAAACACAGTTCATTTCGACTTAGCTTTACTGCCGGTAAAATATCACCATCAATATAGAACCAGCGTTCTTGTTCATAGCTAAAGCGTGAGCACTCATGTAATTGCTCAATATTTGTTTCACCTTGGTAAAAAGCAATAAACTCAACAGTTGCCACATTTACTTTTTGTTGATGTTTGATTATTTTAAGACCTAGCCATTGTGTGTTTTCCATGGTTTGTTTAAGTACTGCATCATCATCAATTTGACGTTTGTTAGGGTGAAGCGTGGCAATAAGGTAGTTTGTATTTTCCAAAACAAAAGCACTGTAACGTGAGCACATAAGCTGTTCAGCGCTGTTAGCCATGACCCGTCCTTCATGTAAGGGTTGGCAGCAGGCTTGGTAGGTTTTATTGCTTTTACATGGACATAAAATTTGATGGTCAGAAAGTGTCATCAGGAAATGTTGATTTTGACGATCTTCATAACTTCAAATTCCATGCCTGCAAGCTGTTCGGTACTTGGGTAATAGATAAGGTCAACACGGGCCCCTATGAGAGACCTATATTGTTTTTTACGTTTATATTTAAAGGGGACGTCATAGTCTTGTAATAAAATTGTATTGTGGATCCACTCACCTACTTGCCGTTGGACATGAGACTCTACTTTTTTCATTGTTGAATGAATCAGTTTTTCATTATCAGCAAGATGATTTTTTAAGCTTTTCATTTAATTTAAATTGCTTTCTGGTAGCGACGATGAAGAATACCAACGCGTTCTACATAGACCTGTGTTTCTTTATAAGGGGGAATGCCATTGTATTTTCTGACAGCATTTGGACCCGCATTATATGCTGCTGTTGCTAAACTAATATTGCCACTAAATTGTTGGAGTAGTTGAGCTAAATACTTTACGCCGCCATTGATATTCTGCTTAGGATTCATTGCATTACTAACTCCCAGTTCTTTCGCTGTTGCAGGCATGAGTTGCATTAACCCTTGGGCGCCAGCTCGCGATATTGCTTTTGAGTTAAATGCTGATTCAGCATGAATAAGAGCCCTAACCAAAGCAGGATCAACTTGGTGACTTTTAGCCACTTTATTAACGGTGGTGGAAAATGCAGTGATATTAAGTTTGACGGTGTTCCAATTAATGCTTGAGTGAGGGTTACAGGCAAAGCAATCAAACCTAAGAATTTCATAAGCAATATTAGTAGGCTTTTGATCGGAAAAGCTAACAGCATTATTCGACTTTGATTTATAGATAATAGTTTTTTGACTATTACTGTTACCAGATGCATTTGAGAACTCAACAACGCCATCGTTGTTAGATTGTTGAATAGTGTCTGTGGCAAAACTACTTAAAGGCAATAAGCTTATAAATAGAATAAAAGAGGCTCTGAGCATTAGATTATGTATTTATGACTGTCTATTAATAGAAATATCAGCAATCTTTTGCTTCCATTCCTTAGGGCCTGATGCATGGACGGAGCTACCTCGACTATCAACAGCAACGGTAACAGGCATGTTTTCAACATAAAACTCTCGAACGGCTTCCATACCCATTTCTTCAAATGCCACAATACGGGATGACTTGATTGCTTTCGAAACGAGATAAGCTGCGCCACCAACGGCCATTAAATAGCTGGATTTATGCTCTTTGATCGATTGAATAGCAGCAGGACCACGTTCTGCTTTACCAATCATACCCAGTAAGCCTGTTTTAGCTAACATCATGTCTGTAAACTTATCCATACGTGTTGCTGTTGTAGGTCCTGCAGGTCCTACAATTTCATTTTTAACGGGATCAACTGGACCAACGTAATAGATGAAACGGTTTTTAAAGTCTAAGCCTGTAGGTAAAGGCTCACCGCTAGCAAAAAGATCAGCAATTTTTTTATGGGCGGCATCACGACCTGTTAATAAATGACCTGATAATAATAAGGTCTCACCAGGTTGCCATTGTTCAATATCTGACGGGGTTAGCGAGTCTAAATCTACATGGCGAGTATTTTCTGCAGCCTTCCATGTGATTTCGGGCCAGTCTGACGCTGAGGGCGGTTCAAATGTCGCTGGACCACTACCATCCAAAGTAAAGTGCGTATGTCGTGTGGCAGCGCAATTAGGAATCATGGCAACAGGTAATGAGGCAGCATGTGTTGGGTAATCACTAATTTTGACATCAAGTACTGTTGTTAAACCTCCTAAACCTTGTGCACCAATACCTAACTGATTAATTTTTTCATACAGTTCTATTCGTAATTTCTCAGCAGCTGTTGTTGCTCCGCGTTCAATTAGGTCTTGAATATCAATAGATTCCATTAAGGATTCTTTAGCCATTAACATTGCTTTTTCAGCTGTGCCACCAACACCTAGGCCGATAATGCCAGGTGGACACCAACCAGCACCCATTTTGGGTACGGTCTCTAACACCCAATCAACTAATTTATCACTTGGATTTAAGATGGTGAATTTGGCTTTATTTTCACTGCCGCCACCTTTAGCAGCAATGTTAATTTCAACTTTGTCGCCTAAGACAATGTCAGTGTGTATGACGGCAGGTGTGTTGTCTTTTGTGTTTGTACGAGTTCCTAGTGGATCTTTGACAACAGAGGCTCGTAAGACATTATCAGGATGACTATAAGCACGGCGAACACCTTCGTTGACCATATCATCAATGCTTTGACTTGCCTGCCATTGTACATCCATACCCACTTTGATAAACACATTAACAATGCCTGTATCTTGGCAAATAGGACGCTTGTCTTCAGCGCACATGCGAGAATTAACTAATATTTGTGCAATGGCATCTTTTGCTGCTGGAGATTGCTCTTTGTCATGAGCTGTCGCCATAGCTTGGATAAAATCTTTGGGGTGATAACAGGCAATAAACTGCAAGGCATCAGCGATGCTATCAATGAAGTCTTTTTCTGTGATTACCGTCATTGCGAGTTATGCGTCCTTGAATTAGTTTTCAGTCATGCGAGTGCGGAGTTCAGCTACGATATCTGTAATAGCAAACTCATCTGAGTCACCCGTTGCACGATTTTTATATTCAATCATTTCTTTATCCAAACCACGCTCACCTAACATTAGGCGATGAGGGATCCCCATCAATTCCATATCGGCAAATGCAACACCAGGGCGTAAGCCACGATCATCGATCAATATATCGAAGCCTGCATCTGTTAATTCTTTATAAATTGCATCAGCAGCTTCACGCACACGGATTGATTTGTGTGCATTGATTGGCACTAAAACAAGTTGAAAAGGCGCAAGTGCCATCGGCCAAATAATACCGTTATCATCATTGTGCTGCTCAATAGCTGCAGCAACAACACGTGTGATACCAATACCGTAACAGCCCATTGTTAAAATTTGAGACTTGCCCGTGTCTGCTAATACATTCGCATTGAGTTCAGTACTATAGGTGTCACCTAATTGGAAAATATGTCCAACTTCAATGCCTCGCGCTATATCGAGTGTGCCTTGACCGTCAGGACTTGAATCACCTGCAATAACATTACGCAAATCAGCTGTTTCTGCTTCAGGTAAATCTCGAGTCCAGTTAACGCCTGTTAAATGCTTTTCATCTTCGTTTGCCCCACAGACAAAATCAGCAACATGTGCTGCAGCACGATCGACGATGACAGGGATTGTTAGACCGACAGGACCAATAGAACCGATATTCGCCCCACATGCTGTGAGCACTTGTTCTGGTGTTGCAAAGGTAAGGGGATTTGCAACTAGAGAATGCTTTTCAGCTTTAATTTCATTTAATTCATGGTCACCACGAAGAACTAAAGCGACAACCGTTCCTTCTTCAGCGCCTTCAACTAAAAGTGTTTTTAAACATTGTTGTTCAGAAACCTTAAGGAATTGGCTTACTTGTTCGATTGTGTGTTGATTAGGTGTCTCAACAGATGTCATTGTTGCTGTCGCTGTTGCGCGTTCGCCAGCAGGAGCAACTGCTTCTGCCAATTCAACATTTGCGGCATAGTCACTACTATCGCTAAAGGCAATGGCATCTTCACCCGAACTTGCTAGTACATGAAACTCATGGGATGCGTCACCACCGATACTACCTGTATCTGCCTGAACGGGACGGAAGTTTAAGCCCATACGTTCAAATATACGATTATAAGCAGCAAACATATCATCATAGGTTTGTTGTAATGACGTTTGGTCAATATGAAATGAATAGGCGTCTTTCATGATAAATTCACGAGAACGCATCACGCCAAAGCGTGGACGGATTTCATCACGGAATTTTGTTTGAATTTGATAGAACGTAATAGGGAGTTGTTTGTAGCTACGAATTTCTTGTCGTACTACATCAGTAATTACTTCTTCATGTGTTGGACCATAACAAAACTCATTATTATGACGATCGGTGACACGGAGTAGTTCAGGACCATACTTTTCCCAGCGTGTACTTTCAACCCATAAGCCTGAAGGCTGAATGGTTGGCATCAACATTTCTTGGGCACCGGCATTCGCCATTTCTTCACGTACAATAGCTTCAACTTTTCTTAACACTCTTAAGCCCATTGGTAGCCATGTATAAAGGCCTGATGCAAGGCGACGAATCAGTCCCGCACGAAGCATAAGTTGATGGCTAATTATTTCTGCATCTGCTGGTGTTTCTTTTAGCGTTGCGATAAGAATTTGTGAAGCGCGCATATTTAGCTATAGTCCTAGTTAATGTATTTTTGATAAAGGGGGAACGGTTTAAAAAGTAGCGTGGTTCCAGCCCCAGTTCTGTCTTTGGGAATCAGTCATGCTGATATAAATTCGATCACCAGCAATACCTAATTGTTCTGTAATAAGTGTGCACAATGCATCAGAAAAAGCAGTACGGTCGTCAGGAAGGCCGAGTGCTCGGTAATCTAAAAATGCAGCAGGTGCATTACTTCCACCCATCAGCATATTTGCTTTTGCTTCAACAGCAACCATGACGTAGCTCTCTGGCTTGCCAGATGATTGAGAAACAGCTTGGCTAGCCGATTTTAATAGTGCATCTTGATCTTGGATAGCTTGATTAGTCACAATGTTTAGATAGGGCATGATAGGGCTCCTAAAATTACTGACAATCGTCAGCAAGTCGCTTTTGTATTTCAGCTATTTTTGCTTGTCGTTGCTCTTCAGTAGGTCGGGTTACATTACCGTCAGCATCGATCATTTGTCTGCCTGGATTATTTTGATACTGCTGTAAATTATGTCTATTAACGCGGCAGTATTCTTTGTTATTTTTTTCTTCTTCAGCTGCTTCTTTAGCGAGGCGGCGCTCTTCTTGTTTGACTTCAAAGGTGCCACTTTGTTTTTCAATAAGTGTATCTATTTCTTTTTGAGCATCAGCAGCTGATCTTGCCGGTGGTGGTGGCGCTTTTATAATATCTGCTTGTTGGTTCTTAGGCGCTTGTTGGGAATAGTGTGTGTTTCCCTCATCATCGACCCACTTATAAACATCAGCAGAAGCGGTGTTATTGAATGCTAATAATATAAAAAGCAGGCAAGTATGTCGTAGATATTGTATAAACATACTGAACTCCAAAAATTAAAACATCTATTTTACGCCAAAGCAGAGAATCATAAAATGCCTGATATGCCATCAAGGTTTGAAAAACATATTGAAGTGACGACTAATGACCTTATTGCTGTCGATCTGCTTGCTAAAGAAACGGGCATTTCAAAGCAGAAAATTAAGCTAATTATGCAAAAGGGCGCAGTATGGGTAACAAAAGGTAAAAAAACACAACGATTAAGACGGGCGAAAAAAACGCTTAAGCAGGGTGAAACGGTTCATCTTTATTATGATCAGTCTGTATTAGATATGGTGCCATCTGAACCACTTTTGTTAAGTGATGAAGGACATTATAGTGTTTGGAATAAGCCTTACGGTTTACTATCCCAAGGTTCGAAGTGGGGTGACCATTGTACGGTGACGCGTTGGGCAGAACAAAACTTAAAACCACAGCGTGTTAGTTTTATTGTTCATCGTTTAGATCGTGCGGCGAATGGCGTGATAATTATTGCGCACGAGAAAAGTGCGGCAGCAGCATTGTCTAAGCTTTTTCAACAACGACAAGTTGAAAAGCATTATCAGATATGGGTTCACGGTCGATTTAGTGATAAAGCGACCGTGGATAATCCTACTCGTGTAGATGCAGAGATTGATGGAAGATCTGCGGTAAGTTACTTTTCTTTAATTAGTTATGATGAGTCTCAAGACCGCTCATTATTAGAAGTAACGATAGATACGGGAAGAAAGCATCAAATTAGACGACACAGTGCGGGCTTAGGTTTCCCTGTTGTGGGGGATCGTCTGCATGGACAGGAAGGGGATAAGGAAAATTTACAGTTAACGGCTTATTACTTAAGTTTTAAATGTCCATATTCACAACAGAAAAAGGTATTTAATTTATTGCTTGGGTAAATAAATAATAAAGCGGGCACCGCCTAAGTGACTATTTTCAATATGAATTTCACCTTTATAGGCTTCAATGATATCACTGGCTATGGCAAGGCCTAAGCCTTGACCTTCTGCTTGAGTATCAATGCGTTTTCCTCGCTTAATAATATCCTGTTGCGCGTGTTCAGGAATGCCATTGCCATCGTCATCAATATGTATTTCTATTGTAGAGTCATGCTTAGAAATAAAGATGCTAACGTGCTCACTACAATATTTATAAGCATTTTCAAGTAAGTTGCCTAACAACTCATACATATCACCTTCATCAGCATGAATGAAAATGTCCTGCTCAATTTTATATTGGCGTTGAATATTTTTGGATTGATAAACCTTATCAAGTGACCCTAGGATCTTATGGATTATCTCGCCTAACGAAACGGGTGCCTGGAGGCTACTATGTCCTTCAGTTGCCGCCCTTTGGAGTTGGTAATCAACAAGTGCTGATATTCGGTCTAATTGTTCGTGGGCTGTCTTTCGCAAGTTGCTGGTATTGTGATTCATGTCAAACTCACCACGCATAACAGCTAAGGGTGTTTTCAGGCTATGAGCAAGATCTGCAAGTGAGTTTTTATAGCGCTCTCGCCTAGAGTGTTCGTGATCAAGCAATATATTAATATTTTGTGTAAGTTGATTAACTTCTTTAGGATAGTTTGTTGATAAACGTTCATGATCACCACTCTCAATCGCATTGAGATCAATTGCCACATCGTGCAAGGGACGCAGCCCCCATCTTAGGATAAAAGCTTGTGCAAAGAGCAGCATGAGACCAGTGCCACCCAATGAATACCATAGACTTAGCTGGAAGTTCGCTTTTTGCTGAAGAATAGTATCGAGATCTTCTGCAATATTGAGGGTGTAGTTAAATTCTTTACCTTGTTCATTTTCCCAAATAATTCCAGAAGCTAAGTTGAGCAGGGTTTCTTCATCATTTAATTGAATGATGGAAAACTTTTCGTTTGTACCTCCAGGATGATCAGGAAGAGCAAGGAACAATCCCAGCATTGATTGTGACTGCCAAACGATCTCTCGCCCGCTAGTGACTTGAGCATACAGCCCTGAATTGGGTGTGTTTAATTTTGGGTTTGCCGTTTTTTCAAGTGTAACTCGGCCTGCTTCATCAAATTCTAGTGCCGTCAGCAAGCTAATTTTACTAATTTCTAACTGCTTTCGTTGAGCACTTTCAGCACTGGCTTGAAAAGCATTATTTAAGCTAAAGGCAGACAGCCCAAGAAATGCAGTAAGTACAAGGCTAACAGCTAAGAGTAATCGATTGCTTAGAGATAAATTAATGGTCACGAGGGAGTGTTAATCTGTATCCGCGGCCACGTAATGTTTCAATTGGATTGAGCGTTTTATTTGGGTCTAATTTGTTACGTAAACGTTTTATAAACACTTCAATAACATTGCTATCACGATCTTGGTCCTGCTCATAAATATGATCCGTCAGCACTGTCTTGGACAACACTTCGCCAGCATGGAGCATTAAATAATGTAAAAGACGATATTCATAGGCGGTTAGATCAATCTCCTTTTCATCACACATTACTTCTTGAGCTGTAGGATTAAGTGTCACGGGGCCGCATGTTAATGTGGAGCTAGACCAACCAGAGGCACGGCGTGCTAACGCATTGATTCTGGCTGATAATTCTTCAAAGTGAAACGGTTTGACTAAATAATCATCTGCGCCGGCCTCAAGTCCTTCTACTTTGTCTTGCCAGCGACCACGGGCCGTTAAAATAAGTATTGGGAAGTCTTTGCCTTTGGTGCGCAATTGTTTGATGACGTCAATGCCTGATAGCTTAGGTAAACCTAAGTCAATAATAGCGACATCGTAAGGATATTCCGATCCTTGATAAAGTCCTTCTTCACCATCGGATGCGGCATCTACCGTTAAGTTTTGTTGCTGAAGTTGTTGGGTGATTTGTTCACGCAAATGAACTTCATCTTCAATAAGTAAAATACGCATAGAGACAGTGTGCCTTATTTCTTCATTAGAATCATTAGGTATAGCTATTTAATGGGGATGATGACCCGTTAACGGATTGAGCGAATATATTTTTATCTTACCGTTTTTGTGAAGAACCTTAATTCGGAAAATGTATTTACCTTTCACTTTTTTCTTAGTGACGGAGAGAACTTTACCTTTAGTTTCTAGGCGGATAAGTTCAGCTGCAGAGGATTTATTGAGAGGAAGCTGGATTTCATTGACAGCATTACCGGGCTCAATATCATCGGGTAAATGTGCAGCAAAGACAGATAGTGGAATAGTGATGAGTAAAATTGTACATAAATACCGTAACAAAGACATGGTTTAACCTTTAAGTTTTGGGGGTATTTTTAACGGTATTATAAGAATAGTGCAAGTACCTTCTACTTAAAATAAGGATTGAAGGCACTTGCTCTAACTAATTATTTCGTTTTTTTAGGTTTAATGACACCAATAGCGCCATCAGAACGTGCTTTTAAATAAGCATAAATTTGGTCCATATTAGCAACTACTTTCTTATTTGCTTTCCATGCAGGCATGCTACCGATAGTACCAGATTTTCCATTTGTAACCGTGTCTACAAACTCTTCTTTAGAGATGATTTTCAAACTATCAGCAAGGTTGGGTCCGACCATTCCTTGACCGTATGTACCATGGCAACGAGCACACCAGTTACGGAATTGTTTAAAGCCTTTGTAGCTATCAGCATCAAGGTGCGTTCCATTAGTAACGGTATAAGGTGCATCATCAGCATAAGTAGGTAATGATATTGCACTAAAGGCTAGCGTTGCTGCACTTGCAAGCATGATAGCTGTTTTATTGAGTTTCATTTCTCTCTCCATATTGTAATAGGTCTATCGTTTATCAAAGATAGCGTTATTTATAATGAACAGCGCTATATAGTTGAAAATTAGGCTGTTGATAAGCACCCTAACAAAGTGAAACTGAACAAAAGCTGAACAAAGAAAAAGGGGGCGAACATTCAGCTTTTGTTTCGGTTTTCTCTTTTTAGTAGTAGTTTCTACGTGGTCGGACAGATACTTCAACAGGAATTCGTTTACCTGGATGGCGATCCATTTCCGTCGTGTATGATTGACCCTGATAACGGTATGTCACTAAGTAACCATCAATTCGTTCTTCTTGGTGATAACGTTGTGTAACATGGCATTGTTCTCGAGCATTATAGTTAGAGTAAGAAGAGGACGATGACCGATGGCTATAGTCACGACCGACAGAGCCTCCTAATAATGCACCGGCAACAGTTAAAATCTTTTTACCACTACCACCGCCAAACTGATTCCCTACGACACCACCAACAATACTGCCAGCGATTGTGCTGGTATATGATTTTGATGAATGAGAATTACGACGGTTAGATGGTCGGTAACAATCTCGTTGAGGTGTTGCTACACGAATGGTCGTGTAAAGCGGTTCAACATGAGTAACACGTGCAGAATCTTTAAAACTGTTGTGATGCTTGTTGTGTTTGTTCCCAGCAAAAGTAGCAGGTGAAGATAAGGCTAAGACAGAAATTAAGCTTGCAGTTAATAATAAATTTTTCATGACAGCGCTCCTCTTTTTGTTGGCTGTGGATTTTAGAATAACTAAAGCAAGATGAACGGAATATGAATAACAAATAATTTATTTGTTATTGAAGTCGTTCTTATTTATATACCGTTGTTTATTATTTAAAATAAGATTACTATCTACTGAGGAACTAGAAAGGGAAGACTGGTGGCTCAACTTACAAATCATATTAGAATAGATAGTTCACGGATGTGGGCTTTGGTTATATGCAAATGCTAGGCTATCGACAGGGACATAAGTCATTGTGGGAGCTGTTTCAGTACGCCTTGACTCAAGCAACGAATACTGAACTTAAGCAAGCCTATTTTCGATTAGTGATTGGCTTAGGCGTGCTTCTATATTTCATTTACCCATGGTCTGAAGGTGAGACATTCGCTCAGACATTAACGGACTTCTTCAGCCAAGTTGCCATCATCTATAATGCCTTTTCTATACTCATTCTGGTGCTTACCGTTGTCGGCCCTAAATCACCTACAATCATACGAGTGCTCAGTGTTAGCCTTGATATAGTGACATTATCTGTTGTGATGTTTTGGGCCGAAGCTGACAATGTATTTTTGTTTGCCTTTTATATCTTAGTGACAATAGGAAATGGTTTTCGTTATGGGATTAACTATTTATTCATGTCACTATTTCTTTCGGTAATAGGTATTTCTATTTCAATTGCATGGGGACCTTTCTGGCAAGAGCCACACATTCAATCGATTGCGTTTAGTTTGCTTTTTATCCTGATTATTGTCTCTGTATATTCTGCCTTTATTAATAACAGACTACATGGTTACATTGCCGAAGCGGATATGGCTAATGAGGCAAAAAGCCGTTTCTTAGCAAATATGTCTCATGAACTAAGAACGCCACTCAATGGTGTTATTGGTATGGCTGATTTAATGGCGGCAACAGATTTAAATCGTCAGCAACATCAGTTTGTTCATATTATGAAAAGTTCAGCGAATAGTTTATTAGCGTTGATTGAAAATGTATTGGATATATCGAAAATTGAGGCAGGTAAGGTTGTAATTCATAAAGAACCATTTGATTTGCATGAATTAATCAACAGCATTATAAATATTCAAAGTCCAATGGCGAGAAAAAAAGGCTTGCAACTTTATTGTTATATTGATGCTGCTATCCCTTTTTCACTTGAGGGTGACCAACAGCATATACGGCAGGTATTTGTTAATTTAATCGGTAATGCAATTAAGTTTACTGATAAGGGCCTGGTTAAAGTCTCTATTTTTCTTGTCGATAAACAGTTAGACAGTGTTGAAATCAGAGGTGAAATCGAAGATACAGGTATTGGTCTATCTGAATCTGAGATGAAAAATGTGTTTGATGATTTCACCCAAGTTAATCAGGATGATAAATATAGTGTTGGTGGTACTGGTTTAGGTACGACTATTTCTAAAGACCTTATTCAGTTAATGGGTGGTGAGATTGGTGTGGAAAGTACAAAAGGAGCAGGAAGTACTTTTTGGTTTCAATTGCCATTTACAACTATTTCAGATGTGGGTATTTCTTTGTTAGACACGCATATACTATTACTGATGAGTGATAAAGAAGCCTCAAAGATAAAGGCTTCTCTTAATTTATGGAATGTCTCTTATGATGTGGTGAGTACGACTACACGAGCCTTTTCTTTGTTGATGAGAGCAGTGTTAAAAAACAATCCGTATCAAGTCATGCTAGTTGAGCAGGCGTGCCTAGAAGATATTAATCCAGTTGAACTAGCTCAAATGATAAAAACAGAAAGTGACTTGGATTCACTTTCTTTAGTATTAGTTCATCCCAATGAAGTGACGTTAAGTGAGCCTCAGATCCGACAGTTTTATCGTTCTTCTATAGCAAATATAAATGATAAACGCTTAGTGTTTAATGCCATCCATTCAGTGCAGAATTTGACCGCTGATAGTGACAGCGTTATTACGCTTGTAGAGCACTTTGATAAACAGACTGATTTCAAAAGTCTCAATATACTTATTGCTGAAGATAACCGAATTAATCAGCAAGTACTTGAAGGCATATTAAATAATGCGGGCTATCAATGTCAGCTTGCAGAAACTGGGAAACAGGCACTTGATATTCTGACTGAGTGCTGGGATAGCATTGATATGCTTATACTAGATTTGAACATGCCTGATCAGAGTGGTATTGATGTCATGAAAGCAATGCTGCACATGGGAGGGCTACAACCCATTCCCACAATAATACTAACGGCAGATGCGACACTGGAAACCAAAAATAACTGTTTGAATGCTGGCGCCGATGCATTTATGACAAAACCAGTTAATTCTAGCGTCTTGTTAGAGAACATTACACACCTTTCATCAGACACAATCCGATCTGAAACTAGTAAACAGGTGACAGATGTTACTGCATGGTTTGATAAAAGTGCCATCTACGAATTAAGTCGGCTTGGTGGTGGAAAGAAATTTATTTACCGCCTTATTAACTGTTTTGAAGAGGATGGTTATAAGTACTTGGCTAATATTAAAACGGCATCTATTGATGACTTCCCTTATTACGGTGAGAGTTTACATGCACTAAAAGGTGCTGCTTCAGAATTAGGTGCCATTCGACTGGTGGAATTATGTCTTCAAGGTGAGCAGCTGCAACCTCACGAAATTGGAAGCTCAGAGATGTATGATCTCAACATACAAATAGAAGATGCATTTGTTAATACAATTTCCTCCTTGGAAGAAGCCTTGTCTTCTGGCTCCCTAGCTCTAAGAAAATAGAACTGGCAGCACTCATTACGAGTGCAATGCACCTTGTTCTGCCTTTAACCTTGTTAAGTTAGCATTGGGCCCATTGTTTATCTAAACGTTTTGCAGATATTGGATACGCTGTTTTTATACCTTGGGCAAACAGCGAAATACGAAACTCTTCAACCATCCAACGGTAATGCTCAAATTCTGCTGATGACTGTTTATTAACATTACTTAAATAACGCTGCCAATGGGGACGGACTTCATTCATCCACTGTCGATCACGCGTTGGATCTGTTTTGATTTTGTCTAAGCGATGACCAATTGCTTGAAAATACATCGGTAAGCGTTTCAAAGCATGATCAGGCGTATGATGAACAAAGCCTTGATAGAGAAGGTGATTAAGTTGCTCACGAATCTCTTTGACGGCATCCAGTGCGGTAATAGGCATATTGCCAGACAGTCGTTTGGAAATAGCATGGTATTCAGCCAAGGGCTTTGCTATCTGTTTAGCAAGTTCAGTTGCCGTTAAAATCAACTCACTGCGTTTTTGTTCTAAACGTTGTTCAAAGTCACTTTTAGAATGAATTTCATTTTGTTCAAGAAGAAAGCAACGATCAAAAGCGACATGAATAAGGTCAGATTTAAGTTGCTCACTGGGTGTTTGTGCATTTTCTTGTGCATCACCAAAGGGTGAAGCTTGCACATTGACGTAATGAAGACACATTGTTTTTATGTCTGGCAGATGTTTATTTAGGTATTTGATAGAGTCTGCTTGAGCCAGCATAAATAAGCGACGTAGGCCTTTAGCTGTAAATTCACTAGCTTGTTGTCGCGTATCCATTAAGGTTAAGTCAACATGGTCAACCTTATCAACTAATGCAGGATAAGCGGTCATCTCCAGCCCGTTTTTCTTTAAAGTGATACTGTCAGGAAGTTCATCAAATGACCATGATGTTAAGCCTTGCTGTTCAAATTCACTGTCGGGTATTTGTCTAAAACTATCAGCAGCTTCACTAGCCCATTGTTGCTTGAGATGGTTTAAATCACGGCTTTCATCAAGTGAATTTCCCTGTTCATCTAATAACTTGAAGTTCATTTGCAAGTAATTAGGAAGTTCAGAAAGGTTCCAGTCCGAGGGGGCAATTGTGACGCCTGTCTGTTTGCGTAATTGCTCTGTTAAGGCCGGAAGTAGCGGTCCCATTTCTGGTGACATGTTTTGTAAACACTTATCAGCATAGGTCGGCACAGGAATAAAGTGGCGACGTTGTGATTTAGGTAAGCTCTTAATTAAGAAGATGACTTTATCGCGTAATAAGCCAGGCACTAACCATTCGTAACGATCGGTATTGGTTTGGTTAAGCAGTGATAATGGAATTGATTGGGTTACACCATCATGTGCTTTTCCCGGTTCAAAATGATATTCCAATGTAAGAGGAACAAGGTTAACCAGCATTTGGTCAGGAAAAGAATTATCAGTAACCGTTTCAGCTTGATGCCGCATCAATTCATCACGGTTTAAGAACAATAATTGAGGCTGTTGCTTTTCTGCTTTTTTACGCCACTTCTCAAAGCCTGCACCGTTAATAATATGCTCAGGGAGACGTTGCTTATAAAATTCAAACAGGACTTCATCATCGACTAATACATCACGGCGTCGTGATTTTTGTTCTAGCTGTTCAATACTTTTAATCAGATCAATATTGTGCTTGAAGAAGGGGGCACGGCAGAACCAATCACCTTGAACAAGTGCATCACGAATAAAAATCTCATGTGACATCACGGGATCAATAGGACCAAAATGTACCCGCCTGCGAGCGACAACCGGCAAGCCATAGAGTGAGACTTGTTCATAGGCCACAACTTGAGCTGGCTTCTTCTCCCAATGAGGGTCAGAATACTGTCTACGAACGAGATCACCAGCAACGGGCTCAATCCATTCAGGTTCAATTTTAGCCACAATACGCGAATACAAACGACCAGTTTCAACCAGCTCTGCTGCCATAATCCATTTAGGTCCTTTTTTATGTAAGGCAGAACCAGGGAATATTTTTAGTTTGAGGTTGCGAGTTCCAGTATATTCAGTTTTATCTGTTTTAATTGCTATATTACTGAGCAAACCAGAAAGCAGGGCTTGATGAATCTCTTGATATTCAGCAGGGACTTGATTCGGTTTCAAACCCATTTGTGTGACTTGGACATGGAGTTGTTGGTGGATATCATGCCATTCACGTAAGCGAATAAACGACAAGAAATGTTCTTTACAATATTTGCGTAACTTATTCTGCGTCAGGTGTTTCTTTTTATCATGGTACAGCGACCAGAGTTTAATAAAACCTAAGAAGTCTGAACGTTCATCTTTGTATTTACTGTGAGCCTCATCAGCAGCTTGTTGCTTGTCCATTGGACGTTCACGGGGATCTTGAATACTTAAAGCACTGGCAATAATGAGTACTTCAGTTAAACAGTTCCGTTTTTCAGCAGATAAGACCATGCGTGCAATACGTGGATCTATCGGTAGTTTAGCCAGTTGCCGTCCTGACTCGGTCAGTTGACGCTGTTTATTAACTGCAGCTAACTCTTCCAATAGACGAAAACCATCATTAATCATCTTGTCAGGAGGTGGATTAATAAATGGGAATTTTGACGGTTCACCTAATTTAAGTGATGCCATTTGTAAGATAACTGAAGCGAGGTTAGTTCGTAACACTTCGGGATCGGTAAACGCAGAGCGATTTTTAAAATCATCTTCATCATACAGACGAATTGCAATACCAGCAGATACACGACCACAACGGCCTGAACGCTGATTAGCACTTGATTGAGATACTTTCTCAATAGGTAGGCGCTGAACCTTATTTCGAACACTGTAACGGCTAATGCGAGCAAAACCAGGATCAACAACATATTTGATACCAGGCACCGTCAAAGAGGTTTCTGCCACATTGGTGGCTAAAACTATACGTCGATGCACACCAGTTTTAAAGACACGGTTTTGTTCGACCGCAGATTGCCTTGCCAGTAAGGGGAGTATCTCAGTATTGGGTGGATGATGTTTGCGTAATGCTTCTGACACATCACGAATATCCCGCTCACCTGATAAGAAAACTAAGACATCGCCTTGACCTTCTTTACAGAGTTCATCAACCGCTTCGACGATGCCACGAATCATATCGTAGTCTCGCTGTTCATCATCATCACCTGCTGGTGGGCGGTAACGAAGTTCTACAGGGAATGTTCGCCCGCTTACTTCAATGACTTTTGCATCATTAAAGTGTTTAGAAAAGCGTTCAGTATCAATGGTTGCCGAAGTGATAATAACTTTCAAATCGGGACGTTTAGGTAATAACTGTTTTAAATAACCCAAAAGAAAATCGATATTAAGACTACGTTCATGCGCCTCATCAATAATGATGGTGTCATATTGATTTAGGAAACGATCATTTTGGGTTTCAGCAAGCAAAATCCCATCAGTCATTAACTTGATATAACTTTTATCAGCTTTAACCTGATCGTGAAAACGGACTTTATAACCAACAATGTCACCCAGTTCACTCTTCAACTCTTCTGCAATACGCGTCGCTACTGTGCGTGCAGCAATTCGGCGCGGTTGAGTGTGACCGATAAGCCCTGAAACACCACGACCTAACTCCAAACATATCTTTGGTAGTTGGGTTGTTTTACCAGAGCCTGTTTCACCGCTGAGGATGATGACTTGATTTTCACTGATGGCTTTAGCAATTTCTTCCCGTCGTTCAATGACAGGTAAATCATTTTCAAATGTTGGCTTAGGAATTTGTTTTTGACGAAGAGCACGTAAATCGACAGATTTAGTGATCTGCTTTTCTAATGCGCCAAGTTGTTCAGCTTTTAAATCAGAATTTTTCCGTAAATTTTGTAAGCGACGACGCAAAGGGAATTGGTCGGCTAACATGACATCTTTAATTAGCTTTTCAAGTTGTTGTAGTTTTTGTTTCAAAATAGAGTGTGGTTTAAAAGCTAGTTAGTGACTGACTGTACTCGTGAGTAATGAAAGTACAACTGAATTAATAAAAGCTGTCATCCCCATTTTCATGGGAATGACGAAGAAGAAAATTAGTCGTTTAGGTATATATTTTAATAAAGGTGTTTATTGACCTATCTTAGCGAGCAGTTTTTTATTATATGATGCGGCAGCTAAAGCGCCCCATATCATGCAAACTGGCCAAACAAGAAATAACCCCATTCCTAAGGTAATCATACCAATAAAAATGGATACAATTATCATGATAACTGCACCCCAAATGGTGCTGTATAGCATTCCAAGTGCACCAAAGAAAAACGTAAGAACAAGTGATATGGCAACACTTTTGGTAGAGGTAACGATGATCTGTTGAGCAGGCTTATTGTCGTCTGACATGTTCTTTCCTTGATTAGTAATTGATTAACAACCGCTGTTATTAATACTGCCATCTGGCATGGTTGTGTTACAAAATTTCACGCCGCGAATCACTGTGTTTTCTAATGTTGCCCCAGTTAAATCTGCATCTGTTAAATCAGCAAAGTTAAGCTTAGCACCAGTGAAATTAACGCCTTTAAGGTTTGCACCAATGAGTAATGAATAATCTAATAATGCTGTTGATAAATCGGCATTTTCGAAGTTAGCATTATGAATTCTAGAACGAGTGAACCAAGCGCCAACTAATGTAGCATCACTTAGGTTAATGCGTTTAAGCAGTGCTTCACTCATATCTGCACCGCTAAAATCTTTCCCCTGCAGATCTGCATCAGCTAAATTGCAGTGATGACAGATCCCTGAATTCATTAAGCGATCAAGGTAGATCTGTTCAACAGCTGATACTGTTGTTGTAAGTAATAGGCCTGCAATAAGTAATACTGATTTCATTATTATTCTCCTGAATTAAGAGGGGTATTCCACTCACCACTAAAAAACTGCTCAGATAAGGGACGGCGTTCTCGTGCCTTAAGTTCCCGCTCTAATTGTTCTTCATTTAAATCATCTAGACTTGCAGGGTAGCCAACAGAAATCATCGCCCATAATTCAAGATTATCAGGCAATGAAAATTCTGTTCTTACAGAATCACTATTAAAACCGCCCATTTGATGGGTCATTAAGCCCATTGAGGTCGCCTGTAAACAAAGACTAATACTTGCTGCACCAGTGTCATATCCGACCCAGCGATTATCACTATCATTATGACTAAATGTTTTAACAGACGCTGCAAGAATTAATAGTGGTGCATTTTTAGCCCAATCTTGGTTGCCAGGAGATAAAGTATCAATCGCTTTTTGCCAGCTCTCTTCATCTTGGAATTTATTCCAAACAATAAAACGCCAAGGTTGATCACCATAACAAGAGGGCGCCCAACGCGCTGCTTCACATAAAGAAACAATAGTGTCATTACTTACTGGTGTTGCCGAGTCAAATGCTCGACCACTCCATCGTTCTGCAATTGTTTTATCGATCTTTTGATCAGTTATTGCTGGTTTTTCAATCATGGTTATTTATCCCAACTTTTGTACGAAAAGAGTGAATCGTATTATTTTTTAGGTAGTGTAATGGTTGGCTCTTTAGCTGGGCGATAAAAAGCGGCAATATGACCAATTGTCATTACTATGTTTGCACTTGTTTTAAGAGCAATCTCATCAATCATCGCAAGACGATCTTCTTTTTCTTGCCCTGATACGCGTACTTTAATTAATTCGTGTAGCTCTATACTACTATCAATTTCAGCGATTACATTCTCAGTTAAACCTTTGTTACCAATCATTACAACGGGTTTAAGGGGGTGTGCTAAACCTTTCAAATAGCGTTTTTGTCGATCATTAAGTGCCATGAAGCGTGTTACCTATATGGATTAGGGGTAAAATAGTCGTTAATTATATCAGGATCGTTTTCAACCCTCATGACAAATCATAAATTTACAGTTACAGCTGCACGCGGCATGTTGCCATTATTGGCTAAAGAACTTGCCGAAATGGGCATAAAAGAGACAAAAGAAGAGCAAGGCAATATTCGTTTCATGGGCACAATGGAAGATGCTTACCGCGTTTGTTTGTGGTCACGCGTTGCTATTCGTGTATTAAAACCGATTGCTCATTTCTCAGCTAAAACAACAGATGAACTCTATCAAGGTATTCATGACCTACCATGGGAAGAGCATATTGATGCTGAGGGAACGACCATTGCCGTCGATTTTAATAGCTTCCGCTCCAAGATTCATCACACACAATACGGTGCTCAGCGCGTAAAAGATGGTGTAGTTGATCGTTTTCGCGAGCAAACAGGAGAGCGTCCATCGGTTGATTTGTTCCAACCCGATTTACGCATTAATGTTTACCTAAAAAATAATCAAGCAATAGTGAGCATAGATTTATCTGGTGAAAGCTTACATAAACGTGGTTATCGAGTGGTTACAACACCGGCGCCTTTAAAAGAACATTTGGCTGCTGCGATATTATTTACAGCAGAATGGCCTAGACTTGCTAAACAAGGCTGGGGCTTGATTGATCCGATGTGTGGTTCTGGAACAATTATTATTGAAGCGGCGATGATGGCAGCCGATATTGCTCCGGGTATTAAGCGAGACTACTACGGATTTTTATATTGGAAACAACACGATAAAGAAGCGTGGGAACGCCTAAAAGCAGAAGCCGAACGCCGCCGACATAGTGGCTTAGCACGACTACCTGTTATCAAAGGTGGTGATGCCAGTGAGAAAGCTGTCGATGCGGCGAATGCTAACCTTGCAGAAATAGGATTAGCTGACCGGATTACTGTTGAACATCGTGAATTATTAGATTGGCCTTCACAGGCTAAATCATTGCCAACAAGTGGTTTAGTTGTGTGTAATCCGCCTTATGGTGAGCGAATGGGCAATGTATCAGAATTACATTACCTTTATGAGAGTTTAGGCAATATTGTCAGTGAAGCATATCCAGCATGGCGTACAACCATGATTACTGATAATGAAAGTCTTGGTAAGTTCACGGGATTAACGGTCTTTGATTCGACACCTTTTGATAATGGGCCTATTCCATGTCAGGTTATTTGTTATCGAGCACCACGCCCAGTTTCAAACCGAGCACAACGTACAGAAGAGCTAGTAGAAGAGCTTAAAGTTGACGAGCCGGATGAGTTTGATACGCCTGCTGACATTATTCAGCCAGATATAGAATTGTCAGAACATGCTGAAATGTTTGCCAACCGTCTTAAGAAAAATTTGAAACATCTTGGAAAATGGGCACGGAAAAATAAAACAGAATGTTATCGCCTTTATGATGCTGACTTGCCTGATTATGCAGTAGCGATCGATATATATAGTAATTATGTACATGTTCAAGAATATGCACCACCAAAAACAATAGATGCGACTAAAGCCATTCAGCGTCTAAATGACGTTATGCAGGTGATACCACAAGTCTTAGAAATCCCCGCCAGTAATATTGTTTTGAAGCTTCGCCAAAAACAACGTGGAACTCAGCAATATGAACAGCATGGGTCACAGAAACAACGAATGAAAGTGATGGAGTCAGATTTAAACTTCTGGATAAACTTAACTGATTACCTTGATACAGGGCTGTTTTTGGATCATCGAATTACGCGCCAAATGATCGGTCAACATGCACAAAACAAAGCATTTCTTAATCTATTTGCCTATACAGGCTCTGCAACAGTTTATGCTGCGGCGGGAGGGGCAGAATCAACCACAACCGTTGATATGTCGAATACCTATCTAGAATGGGCCGAAGAGAATATGGCTTTAAATGGGTTTACGGCTGAGAAACATCGTTATGTACGAGCAAACTGCTTGGAGTGGCTACAATCTGCACAGCAAGCGCCAGAGAAGTACGGTTTGATATTCCTTGACCCACCCACATTCTCAAACTCAAGTCGAATGGAAGGTGTATTTGATATTCAACGCGATCATGTGTCGTTAATTAATATGACTGCAAACCTTCTCACAAAAGAAGGTGTTTTGTATTTCTCGACAAACCGACGTGATTTTAAAATGGATGAGAAAGCGCTAAAGGGTTTGACGATCAAAGAGATTAGCCGAGCAACCTTACCAAAAGACTTTGAGCGTAACCCTAAAATTCATTATTGCTGGACAATTACTAGATAAATTGGAATTAAGGAAAAAGTATGAAAACAGTAACAGGATTAGCTGCCATTTTATGGGGCTTAGTAGCCCTATATTCGATTTTTCGGATTATGACTTATGCATTGGATGCAGCACCTTCGATGGCACTGTTTAATGCAATATTATGGATGTTAACAAAGGTAACAATGGCCGTATTCTTTTATTTGCTGTGGAAAAAACAGAGTTAATTATGAATCACCACTGCTTGATGTTAATAAGCATATAGAACAGCAAAGCAAAGCCAATACCATAGATCAGTATTGCAGAGATAGAACCAGCTAGTTTTTCAAAAAAAGTAAGTTCACGTCTTGATAAAGAGTCAGCCATCTTTATTGTTTCTTTTTGGCTGCTGAGCTTATCAATTATTTGGTCTTGAGTGTAAGAACTGCCATTTGACTTAGTGTTAATCTTATCTTTCATAAATGGAAACTAATACGTTTTAGCCAATGAACTAAGCAGAGTCATTTGAGCTGAAATAACGTCTTCGTCTTTAGGATGTGCAACACGATCATAACGCCCCGTATCAGATAAAATCCATGCCTGTGAGTTATCAGCAAGATATACATTAAGATCTTCGATAATACGTTTGCGTAGTTTTTTACTTTCGATGGGAAAGCAGGTTTCTACACGACGTAATAAATTACGTTTCATCATGTCGGCACTACCAGCCCAGACTTCTGATTTACCATTATTCTCGAAGTAAAATACACGGGTGTGTTCAAGGAATCGACCGATAATACTGCGAACATGAATATTTTCAGATAAGCCTTTTACACCAGGTTTTAAACAACAAATACCACGAATGATAAGATCAACTTTAACACCAGCCATCGAGGCACGATAAAAGGCTTGAATCATTTCTGGTTCAACAAGTGAGTTCACTTTGATAATAATATGAGCAGGCTTACCTTCTTCGGCATGAGAGATTTCACGTTCAATCCGTTTTAATAAACCGTCATGCAAAGTAAATGGTGCATGAAGTAGTTTATGCATTTTAGGGATTTTGCCGAGGCTGGTCAGCTGCATAAACATATTACTGACATCTTCAGCAATTTGTTTATCTGAACTTAAAAAACCATAATCAGTATAAATACGTGACGTACTACGATGATAGTTGCCTGTTCCCAAGTGTACATAATGACGCAGTTTATTATTCTCACGGCGGAGTACAAGCAACATTTTGGCATGCGTTTTAAAGCCAACAATACCGTATACAACATGTACCGCTGCCTGTTGTAAGCGAGCTGCTAATGCTACATTTTCTGCTTCATCGAAGCGTGCACGAAGCTCAATAACTACGGTCACTTCTTTACCTGCTTTAGATGCTGCTACGAGTGCGTCAACAACGGGTGATTTTGCACCTGTACGATATAGCGTTTGTTTGATTGCCAGTACCGATGAATCAGAAGCAGCCTGTTTAAGCAGATCAATAACAGGTGAGAATGATTGGTAAGGGTGATGTAATAAAATATCTTGTGTGCGAATGGCTGCAAATACATCACTATCAGAAGAAAGCCCCGAAGGACGCCCCTGAGTAAACGGTTTGAATTTTAAGCTTGGACGTTCAACAAGTGAATGAATCTCTTGCAAGCGACTGACGTTTACAGGCCCATTCACTAAATACACATTATCTTTGTGCATGCCACATTGTTTACGTAAGAAATCGACCATGTCTTCGGGACAGTTGTGAGCGATTTCTAAGCGGACTTCATCACCATAGTTACGATGTGTTAGCTCATCAGCAATGGCTTCTAGTAGATCACTTGTTTCTTCAGTATCAATGGCTAAATCACTATTTCGTGTAACACGGAATTGATAACAGCCTTGTACTTTCATACCGTAGAAAAGGTCATCAGCGAAGGCGTGAATGATTGAAGATAAGAATACAAATTTATATTCACCTTTCTGGCGGAACTCTTCTGGCAATTCGATAATGCGAGGAAGTGCTCGAGGTGCTTGTAATATCGCTGAACTACGATTGCGACCAAAGGCATCTTTACCAACGAGTGAAACAATAAAATTCAAACTTTTATTCAAAAGGCGAGGAAAGGGATGGGCAGAGTCTAAGCCCATTGGGCTCAGTACTGGTGCAACATCTTCAAGAAAGTAATTACGTAACCAAGCACGCTGTTCATCGGTCCAATTAGCTCGAGGAAGTGTTTCAATTGATTCTTTAGCCAGAGCGGGTAGTAACACGTCATTGAGTACGCGGTATTGCTCTTCTACAAGTTCATGTGCTCGTATTGAAATAAGTCGAAGGGTTTCATGGGCACTGACTTGATCGGCTTCTAAGTAAGGATCGCCGATTTCAATTTGTTGAACGAGTCCCGCTACACGAACTTCAAAGAACTCATCAAGATTAGTTGATGAGATGCACAGATAGTTTAAGCGTTCCAATAATGGGACATCAGTATCTAAAGCTTGTGCTAAAACGCGCCAGTTAAATTCGAGTAAGCTGAGTTCGCGGTTAAGGTATAGATCAGGGCTGTTCAGTTCGATAGGTTCCATATTATAAATCTTAAACTTTATCTGTTACAGGAGTATGACAATCACCATTATGTGATCGGTATGAGATTAACATATTCCTATAATTTATAGGTGAATAGGGATAACTTACCATCGGTATTTATCAAAATTTTCGGGGTTGGCCCAGAAACGACTATTTAACCAATCACGTTTAGGTCGGTAGCTTTCAATGTTATAGCTAAAGAGTTGATAGTCAGAAAATGAAGCATGCTGCTGTAAGCCCAGCGCTAAATAATCCGCTACCAACCAGCCTTGTTGCTTAGCGAACTCGCGATGAGCTATAAGCACAAGATGCTGCGCGTGACGGTTTCTTATCATGCTTAACCACTCTATGGCTTCCTGTTTAGGCAGTGTTTCAATAAGATTGCTAATAATTGCAAGATCAATTGAAACGTGTTCATTGAGTTGTTCGAGATGAAACGGTGTTTTCAACTCGTGGGATCTGGTATCGTGCAACTCTTTACATGAATTAATGACAGTGTCACCAGCAAGTAAAACTGACTTGCAATGAGATTGTGCAATTAACGGCGAGAGTATTTTTGATAAATCTGAAGAAGTGGTCATGACTACGCAGGATAAAACATCTAAAGAATTCTGGAAACAGAAGCGTTTAAGTCAAATGACTCATGATGAGTGGGAAAGCTTATGTGACGGATGTGGACGCTGTTGTTTACATAAGTTGCAAGATGAAGATGATGGGCGAGTTTATTACACTCGCGCAGCGTGTTCTTTATTAGATATAAACTCCTGCCGTTGCAAAGATTATGATAACCGTGAAAAATTAATGCCAGACTGTCTACAACTCAGTGTTGATAATGCCCAATATTTTGATTGGCTACCCGAGACCTGTGCTTATCGTTTGTTGGCGGAGGGGGAGGATCTTCCTGAATGGCATCCTTTAATTACAGGTGATCCTGACAGTGTGATTAAAGCAGGAATATCCGTGCGTGATATTGCAAAATCAGACTATGATCCTGATATGTTAATCAATGACATCATTTCATTATCTGATGGGACCAAAGCAGACTCAGATGAGACCTGAAGAAAGTCGAGAGTTAACAGCTCGGTTAGAGAAGGCTGCATTATTATTGTTAAAGCTAGATATCTATCGTAAGCCTGATGACTTAGCCCGACGGTTTGGTTTGCCATTACCAGTCGTTCGATATTGGTGGCGTAATGTTGAAGATCAAACTAAAGAATCTATACCTGATCGTGATTTAACACCCAAGCAAGCAAAAATGATTCGTAAAGCGAGTCAGGTATTAGATAGTTGGGAAAAGGTTAAGCGTTACCGCCCTGAATGTGGCGCAAAGCTATCCAATGGAAAACGTTGCAAAATGAGTGTGGTTATTCGTCAACCAGAAGGATGGGACTTAGGTGCTTTAGCAGACCGTTGTCGAATGCATGGTGGTGCATCACGTCGAGTTAGGAAAAAGAAAGAAACAAAAGATGAGTGATGGAGAGAACAATACGCAGCCTGTTTTAATCGAGCTACCGTATAGACTTCCAATAACTGATCAAGCTCAAAGGCTGTTTCATGGCAGGGGGCACGCTTATCGAGGCTATGAGCATATATCGATAGATTGGTTATCTCCCGTGGTGTTAATTACGTTATATAAAACTGTCGATACAGCTGATTTACAGCAACTTGCTCAAAAGCTCGAGACATTAATTCCTGATTGTCGCTCTGTTCAGGTCCAATATCGCTACTTGCCAAAGGCACCTGTTGAATTGTTACAGGGTGAAGACTATTCAGAAATAATTGTTGATGAGAATGATTTGAAATATCACATCACATTAGGTCGAGCGCAAAATACAGGGCTTTTCCTAGACATGAAAAATGGCCGGCAGTGGGTACAAGAACACTCGCAGGATGCCAAAGTACTTAACTTGTTCTCTTATACCTGTGCATTTTCGGTGGCAGCCTTAGCGGGAGGGGCTAAGCATATATTTAATATCGATATGAGTAGACCCTCACTTTCTATGGGACGAGAGAATCATCGCTTAAACGGGCAAGATACGAACAAGGTGAAGTTTGAAGCGCTAGATATTTTTAAATCATTTGGCCGTATAAAAAAACATGGCCCTTATGATTTATTGATTAGTGATCCACCTTCTTTTCAAAAAGGAAGTGTGGATATTCAACGTGATTATAAAAAGATCATCAGGCGAATACCTGAGTTTATGAAACCAGGTGGTTTACTTATGCTGTGTTTGAATTCCCCTGAACTGGATTCTGACTTTCTAAAACAAACGGTTATTGATGAGTGTCCTAATTGTCACTATGTCAGTGAAATTACAGCACCAGAAGTATTTGTTGAAGCTATGGAGGGGAAGGGACTGAAAGTCTTGATATATAGGTATTTAGATTAACGAATAATTAAGTTAATACCTAGTGTAGAAGTAATCTTGGTGGGTGTTGAGGGGATCGAACCCCCGACCCTCGCCTTGTAAGGGCGATGCTCTCCCAGCTGAGCTAAACACCCCAAGAAAGAGCGGCATGATATAGGCGCCGTTAAGATAAATCAAGCATTCATTTTCTACGGGCTCTGTGATGTTCCGGGACGAATGGAGAATGATTTGTATTTCTCGGAGATTGGGGCTTGGGTTCCTTCCATAATAGCTTCGAAATCTGGGTTGGTTTTTCTGAGACACAGTTGCCGTTGTTTTTCTATGTCGAGTATTTTTTTCTGAGTTTCTAATAGATATGAGGCATCTATTATTGTTTCAGGAACGCGTAGGAACTTTGCAGAATACTTTCCTGTAAAGCCTGTTAATGTGAAGCTAGTTAGAGATTCAACAGCCTTTTTAGTAGTAATAATATTATTGCCTTGACAATGAAAAATACTGGAGCAGGAACATTTCTTTTTGGAGCTATATGAGCCAATAGGAGATTTTATGGGTAAAAGAATAGAATTGTTTATTTCCCCTGCTACTGTGCTCCCAGGCCGTGATGAGCCATACACAATAGCAAGGATATTAACTTCAAAAGGGTTAGATATATTCCATCGAACAGTTTCATAGGAACTTAAGAATAGAACAATAGGAACGGTAGTTTTATCAATTTGCACTGTTACAGGTCTATTACTTGAAGAACTTTCATAAACACCTGCATGGTAGCTAGTGTACTGTCCCATAATATTTTCATGAAGAATATCTTTGATATCTGAAGTAGATAAATTTTGCTGCATATAATCTATAAAATTCATAGAAAATTGTGTTGTATGCCAGTTATTCACATACTCAACCTCAATATGATGTGCGCCAGACTTAAAATGCACAAGAAAGTCTTTGTCATCTCCACCTTCATATACAATATGTCCATCAATAATAAGTCTTGTTTTTGAGCGGCTTTGTTTAAATTTGATTCTTTTTACTTCATTTGAATGAATATACAAATCACTAACCCAATAAGCTCCAAAGTTTTGTGAGTCAATACCGTGAAATTTATTCCAAGAATAATCTATACTAATATTTTTAACCGTTTGGCTACTGACAATAGAGTTGGGGCGGGTAGTATTAATATAGTAAGCATCAAAACCTTTTGATGGTACTTTTCCAGTGGGGTTAAGTGTTTTCCCCCATGTGATATTTGCTTTGGGGAAATCTTCAATAAAATATATTTTAGTTATATTCTGCCCCTTCTTTTTTAGTTGATCAACGAAGTGATTTTTCTTGCTCAGTGATTCACTCGCCACACCAGTGCCTTTATATTTTTCTGAAATTAAATCAAAAGTCTTTATAGCTTCTTTAATATGGCCAGACTTCCATTGACTTATTGCTGTATTTAAAAGTCTACGTGCTTTTTTCTCAGACACTTCACGATCAGCTAAGTAAACCCTACTTGCTTTAGCGCAATCTAATTTGTAGCCGTAATCTAGATGGGCTTTTTCATATATGCAGAGGGGGAGGTACTCTTTGGCTACGGCCTTATTTAGTACTAAGGTTTGTAAATCTTCAGGATACGTTTTATGTTTGTGATAAAACTTTTCAATTATAGGAATAATTTGTTTTGAGTAGAGGTCTGTATTCTGAATTAAAACTATTTCAGGGTTATATTTTTGACGGTATTTTTCTAGGCGCTGAGTTTTTTCTAGTAAAGCATCAGTGGCAGTTTTAGTATTAATATAATCACTAAAAATATGGTCAAATTTGTTAAGTGCTAATTCAATGTCTCCGTTTTCCCAGTCCATAATTGCATGGTTAAGAAGAGTACGCGCTTCTTTTTCAGAATTGTCGCAGGCTGATATTAATAACAAACAAATGAGGGGTACTAAAATTCTTTTTAACATGATGCGATAATTCCTTTACCTTAATGTTTAATCCTTTAAATAAACGCGATAAATATACCATACTTCTCTAAATTCAGGCCTACGCTGAATATTTTTGTTCATATTGGGCTGAGGGAAGTACAACAATGGTCACCTTCGCTGCAAAATAATTGAAGTTAAAAGTGAAAGTTTTTGTTCTACATAAGGCTCCGCTTCTATTCCTGAATATCAAATTGCCAAATGATTAGAAATGCAGATTTTTCGTTTATTCTAAAGATAATTAAGGTTTCTCATCTGTCGTAATATCCATTGTTGTTTATCTAAGTGCCTCTTACTAGGTCGGACGACTCTAAACAGGGCTGGGTTGGGAATGATTATATTCATACAAAGTATGATGGTTCTATTCTAGGATAGATCTTAATATTTAGCCGTTGTAATACCATTCTTTTTTGTTAAAAAGGTATGTTGGGCGGCCAAATGGAGGGAGATCTATATAAAATAAGATTGCGTCATTTGTCTCTGGAACTGGAATATACCAAAATAAACCCCACACAGTATAGTTAGCTCGAGGAATTGTTTTAATATAGTTTGGAGTTAAATCTCCTAAGCTTTGAGGATAGGCCCCATTTTCTTGTTTATAGCGTTCAATTGTTGAAATTAGCTGAGTCGAACGATCGTGTGCGATTGTGTTGTTTAAGTAATTGGCACCTAAAATCAGAAATGCTGTGACACTATAGATTGAATATTTGAGATATTCTTTTTTGAAATCTTTATAGTCGAATATGGCTTTAAGCACAATAATAACTATAAAAAATCGAGCGATAATTCCAACGTTAAAAATTAATGCATCACAAATGAATATAATGATAGCGAAAAATAATGTTTTTTTCATCTCAGACCTCCTAGTCTATTTAAACGTCCATATTTACGGATGAATATTAACATCATTTACTCTAGACTAAGTACTCAAAGAAAATCAAGATTCCTCATTTGCCGTAATATCCATTGTTGTTTATCTAAGTGTCTCTTACTAGGTCGGTCGACTCTAAACAGTGCTGGATTGGGTAGACTCGCTGCTAATAATGCCGCTTGGTGGGGGCTTAGTCTGTTAGCAGAAATGGCAAAGTAGCGTTGGCTTGCGGCTTCGACGCCATAGACATGATCGCCAAACTCAGCAATATTGACGTAAACAAGTAATGTTCGCTCTTTACTCCAAAACAGTTCGATAAGAATAGTGAACCATGCTTCAAATCCTTTTCGCCAAAAGCTTCTTGATGGAGATAGGAAAAGGTTCTTGGCTACTTGTTGACTGATGGTGCTAGCACCTCGAAGTTTCCCTCCAGATGAATTGCTTTTCAATGCTGCAACAATTGAATTAAAGTCAAAACCACTATGTTGGTAAAACAATTGATCTTCAGCAGCAATGACGGCAGAGAATATATGTGGAGAGATGTCATCACGTTTAGCCCATTGTTGTTCTATTGAGATAAAGCCCTTATCTGCCTGAAAATCAGTAATATGCTGGCGGATCATGAATGCCGATGTATTGATAGGGATAAAGCCAAGAATAAGAACTATCAGCGATGTACTCGCGATAAAGATTAATATGCCGTAAATAAGCCATCGTTTTAATTTTTGTAGAACATTGTTTTTCTTATTTGGCATTGATATATACCCGTAATCATTCATTTGGCAGTTCTAAAATCCGTCATCCTCGAGATCTTTTATCGGGGATCCAAGGAGTGTGGCATTCTCTACTGCCCATGGATTCCCACTTTCGTGGGAATGACTAAATAGGGAGCTGCATTTCCAAGGAGCTTGGGTATACATATCTTTTAGATTGAATTGATTGTAACGTAAAGATAAGAAAATAAGGTGACTAGGGCGTAAATTTAGGTATGATGGCATTTTTCACAAAGAAAAGATTGATATGGATAATGCTCCCATAATAGATTTCAATCAAAATCTACTATCATTTTTGGATAAGTCTCCGACGCCTTTTCATGCTGTAGCGGCAATGAGTGAATGTCTAGAAAAAAATGACTTTCGAAAGTTAGATGAATTGGACTCTTGGGGAAGTTTATCAGCAGGTAAGTATTACATCACACGTAATGAATCATCATTAATTGCATTTACCTTAGGTGACGCTGATTTAGCTGAAACGGGTTTTAAAATGGTGGGTGCTCATACGGATAGTCCTTGCTTAAAAGTTAAACCTCAACCCGAAAAAATTAAACATAATTTAGTGCAGTTAGGTGTCGAGGTGTATGGCGGTGCTTTATTGAACCCATGGTTTGATAGGGATTTGTCGATGGCGGGTCGGGTGAGCTACCTCGATTCAGACCATGAACTTCAGCATACACTGGTGAATTTTGATAAAGCGGTAGCGACTATTCCAAGTTTAGCGATTCATTTAGATAGACAAGCGAATAAAGACCGTACGGTTAACCCCCAAAACCACTTGCCGCCTATTGTGATGCAAGTGGGAGATGATGACAGTATTGATTTTAGGAAAATACTCCTGCAACAGATTCAAAAGCAGTCAGTTGACCTAGATATTTCAAAAGTGTTGGATTATGAAATCTGTCTTTATGATATGCAAAATGCTGCAATCACTGGTTTAGACGATGACTTCATTAGCAGTGCTCGCTTAGATAACTTATTGAGTTGTTATATAGGACTTACGTCTTTACTTAATGGTGACTTGAGCCAATCTAATTTATTAGTTTGTAGCGACCATGAAGAAGTAGGGAGTGTATCGACATCTGGTGCACAAGGTTCTTTCTTAGAATCTGTCTTATTACGTTTGAGCTCGAATAGTGAGCAACATCATCGCATGTTACAACGCTCGATGATGATCTCGGCTGATAATGCCCATGCGGTTCATCCTAATTACTCAGACAAACATGATTCAGACCATGGCCCAAAAATTAACCATGGTCCCGTTATCAAAACGAATGCTAACCAGCGCTATGCAACCAATAGTGATACCAGTGCGACGTTCCGTCAATTATGTGAACAAGTTGAAGTGCCTGTACAGGACTTTGTTGTTAGAACGGATATGGGCTGTGGCAGTACAATTGGTCCGATAACGGCAAGTACACTCGGCGTTAAAACAATCGATATTGGCGTACCTACTTTTGCTATGCACTCTATCCGTGAGCTGGCGGGTAGCCAAGATGCATTTATGCTAAGCACGGTGCTCACCCAATTTTACAAATAAACACACATCATTCTAATTTTAAATTTAAAGGAAACTACCAATGGCTGAAACAGTAGATGAACTAACCGTCGAATATATGGAAGGCGATGAAATGACGGTAAAAGAACTCGATAAAGTAGTGCTGACAAAAGGTGCTTGGGCAACATTGATTTATCGTTATCAAGATCTTGACCGTAAAACAGGTGATTTTGGTGCAGATAAATATACGATCCGTCGTTACCAAAAACGTAATGGTGAATATAGCCAACGTTCAAAGTTTAATATTTCAAGTAAAGACCAAGCGACTAAAATTATGGCAGCACTAAGTAAGTGGGTTGATGAATAAGTCATTAATAACAAATTGTGTAGCGGCAGGTCTTGTCGCTACCGGTTTTGTACTGGAATCACCCCTGCGTGAACCCGTATTAACGATGGGCCTTTTTGCACTTGCTGGTGGTGTAACAAACTGGCTTGCTATCCATATGCTGTTTGAAAAAGTACCAGGCTTATACGGTTCTGGTGTGATTAGTGCTCGTTTTGAAGACTTTAAAATAGGCATTAATACTTTAGTTATGGAGCAGTTTTTTAGCAAGGAAAACCTTGATAGGTTTTTTGCTGACATGGTGACGGAAGATGCTGACCATCACCTAGACTTTCATGATGTAATAGATGAAACAGATTTAAATCCAACGTTTGACAGCCTTGTTCAGACAATTATGGAATCATCATTTGGTAGCATGTTGGGAATGTTTGGGGGTGTAGAAGCGCTGACCCCTCTTAAGGAACCTTTTATCACTAAAATGAAAGTATCGCTTAATGAGATGGCACATAGTGACTCATTTCAACAAAGCGTAAAAGACAAGTTGAGCAGTGGCCCTGTTAGTCAAGATATTCACCAACAAATTGAACATGTCGTAAACGCAAGGCTAGATGAATTAACGCCTGACATGGTGAAAGAAATTATTCAAGCAATGATTCGTCAGCACTTAGGTTGGCTGGTTGTTTGGGGTGGTGTTTTTGGTGGCTTGATCGGTTTAATGGCGAGTCAGTTAGCAATTTAATCGACATTGTATGACGAGGCCGATTTTTTAATGTATGATGCGATTACCTGATCAACTTAAGATATTACCTTAAGTTGATAATCATATATCTTTGAAATAATTGATTAAGCATATGAGCGATAGAAATAACCGCCGACATGACAGAGTAAAACATAGGGCTAAGATCAGGGTGCTGACACAGCCTGAAGAGGTTTTTGTACTGGAGATGAGAGACTTCTCTGATAGTGGTCTATATGTTATTTGTGACGATACAGGCATTGTTAAATTAGGCGATACTGTGGAAGTGCAAACCTTAGAAATTGAAGACGCCCCTATTTTACCTTCTATCGTTGTTCGAATTGATAAAACAGGCTTTGCCGTTGAATTCGATTTTGATTAATAAATAATCTTAGTATTTGGGAAACAGCTGTAGTATTTGCGCTTTCTCAGAAGCAGGAAGAAGAATTCTTACACTGACCTGATCTGTAAATTCTTGATCTATTATTTTTCCTTTGCATTTAGCAAGGTGATACTCCAAAAGTTGCAACTGAGCGTATTCAATAGTGAGATCAAATGTTGTGTGTTCTACCCACTGACTTATCACTGCACTTTCAATCGCTAGTTTAGCCGCTGTTCCATAGGCCCGAGCTAAACCACCTGTACCCAATTTAACGCCTCCAAAGTAGCGGATAACACCGACAACAGCATTGATAATTGAGCCACCTTCTAAAGGTGCAAGAATGGGACGGCCAGCAGTACCTGATGGCTCACCTGCATCGTGACAACGTTCATTGATAAAGCCATCATCTTGTCTGATTCGCCAAGCAAATGCCAAATGGTTTGCATTAGGATGCTCTGATGCTAGCTTACGTAGATGTTGCACTGCTTCATGTTCATTTTCACAAGGCATGATTGCACCAATGAAATGTGATTTCTTAATGTCGTAATCGACAGAATATGAGTCAGAAATGATGTTGTAAGAAGTTTGCTTATTCATAAGATTAGATACATTATAGCGTATCTACTTTGCATAATTTAATCAGCTAAGACATAGGGACCATGGCCATGAAAAAACTACTAGTACTATTTTTATTGAGCTTAACTTTAATTGCCTGCTCATCATCAGATAATTCGACAGTTACTCAAACATCACCTATTGAAGCTGCAGGTTTAGTTGCCAATGATTTCGCCACTATTATTGATGTGAGAACAGCATCGGAGTGGAATAACAATCATATTGCAGGTGCTGTACATATACCAATGAGTCAACTGCGGTCTCGTCTTGATGAGCTAAAGTCTTATGAGGGACAACTTATCATGCAGTGTGCTGTGGGAGGCCGCTCTAGTAAGGCTGTGGAAATATTGCAAGAAGCAGGGTTTTCTAATGTGTCTAATATGAATGGCGGGCTTGTTGCGTGGCAGAGATCAAACTTACCAGTAGAGTAAACTGTATAGAAAACTATCAAAAAGAATTACCAACATAGCTAAGAACAATCTGAGCTAAGGCTAGGCACTGAATGTGTCTGGCCTTTTCTTTTTATCATCCATGAAATACCAGCCTCTGGTATGATCTGCTGATTTATCTGCGGTATTTCACTCATGGCTAATGACAACTTCTCTTCACTTTCGATTTCGCCAGCCCAAATTGCCAATTTAGACTCTCTTGGCTATAAAAAAATGACGCCTATTCAGGCAAAAAGTCTTCCCCAAATATTAAAAGGTAAGGACCTGATTGCTAAGGCAAAAACAGGGAGTGGTAAAACGGCGGCATTTGGAATCGGTTTACTTAATAATATCAATCCTCGCTTTTTTGGTGTTCAGGCTTTAATTATTTGCCCAACACGTGAGCTGGCTGACCAAGTGGGTAAAGAGTTGCGCAGACTTGCTCGATTTACCCAAAACATCAAACTTGTCTTACTTTGTGGTGGTAAGCCTTTAGGGCCTCAAATCGGTTCTTTAGAGCACGGTGCACATATCGTTGTTGGGACACCTGGAAGGTTACAAGATCATTTACGCAAAGGCACATTAAAGCTAGATGACTTGAAAACATTAGTATTAGATGAAGCTGACCGTATGTTAGATATGGGGTTTTCTGATGTAATGGATGACATTATTTCTTACACGCCCAACAAACGTCAGACATTACTTTTTTCAGCAACATATCCAGATACGATTGAGAAAATGAGTCGTTCTATTCAACGCAGTCCTGTCAGTGTTACCGTCGAAGCTGAACATACGACAAGCGTTATCGAACAGCTATTTTATGAAGTTAAAAAGCATGAAAGAAATAACAGTCTATTAGGCCTGTTTGAACACTATCAGCCCGAAAATGCCATTGTATTTTGTCATACAAAAATTCAATGTGATGAGGTGGCTGACTTTCTTCGTGGTCATGAAATTGATGCCCTAGCCATACATGGAGATTTAGATCAGCGAGAACGTGACCAAGTATTAGTTCGTTTTGCGAATAATAGCTGTGCAGTGCTTGTTGCAACAGATGTTGCGGCTCGTGGATTAGATATTAAATCACTTAAAGCCGTTATTAATTATGAATTACCCCGTGATCCTGAAATATATGTACATCGAATTGGTCGAACAGGGCGTGCAGGTGAAAAAGGTATTGCATTAAGCCTCTTTACCCAGTCAGAACAATTCCGCGTCAATGCGATTGCTGATTATCAGAAAAAACCAAGTATATGCGATGTGCCCGAATCATTAGATAGACTTTCTAGCTACACATTGCATGCGCCGATGGTAACAATACAATTAGATTCTGGTCGCAAGAATAAGTTACGCCCAGGTGATATTTTAGGTGCGTTAACAGGAGATGCAGGACTTGCCGGATCACAAATTGGCAAGATTGATATCTTCGACATGTCGAGCTATGTTGCTCTTGACAGTTCAGCAGTAAGGCAGGCACTTAATTATTTAGCTCAAGGTAAGATTAAAGGGCGCAGCATTCGTGCCCGTAAGATTAAATAGCTTAGACGGTTATATTTATAAAACGTAGGAGTGGCATCCTTGCCACGAAGAAAACGGTAGTGAGTATAGCTACAGTAATACATCATAAAGGTTTTGAAAGTTGGCAGAAACAGAGTTTGAAATTGGACAGCGCTGGATTAGTAACAGTGAAGCAGAACTAGGCTTAGGTATTATTAAAGACAATACTGGGCGACGGATTGAGGTAAGTTTCCCAGCAGCCGGTGAGCAACGTACTTATGCAGCGAATATCGCGCCATTAAGCCGAGTGGCATACCCTGTCGGTGAGCGTGTTAAGACAAATGAAGATATAAGCTTCGTCATTACAGAGCGTCATGATTTGAATGGTTGCTTGATCTATCAAGGTGATGATGACGATGGCAATGAGATCAGCATTCATGAGATGGATCTCAACAGCTTTGTACAGTTTAGCCAACCACAGGACCGCTTGTTTGCCGGTCAGGTGGATAAGAATAGTCAGTTTCAATTACGAACAGAAGCGTTATCACACCAGCACAGGCTCCAGTCCTCCTCTGTTTTTGGTTTGATGGGGGCACGAGTTCAACTATTACCTCATCAGCTCTACATTGCTCATCAAGTCTCCCAGCGTCATGCACCACGGGTTCTTTTGGCTGATGAAGTAGGTTTAGGTAAAACAATTGAAGCGGGTTTGATCATTCATCAGCAACTGATTACTGGGCGTGCTGAACGTGTGCTTATTATCGTGCCGGATAGTTTGATCCATCAGTGGTTAGTTGAGATGTTACGTCGTTTCAACTTGGCATTTACCATTATGGATGAAGAGCGTCATGATGCGCTATTAGAAGCCGGTGAACTCAATCCTTTTGAAAGTGGCCAACTGATGTTGTGTAGCTTATCGATGTTGACCTCGTATCCTAATATTCATGAAGATGCACTCAATGCAAAATGGGATCTGATGATTGTGGATGAGGCACATCACTTACGTTGGGATGAAAAGTCTGCAAGTCTTGAATATCAATGTATTGATGGTTTAGCTCGGGAAGTCGCCGGATTATTATTACTGACTGCAACACCAGAACAACTTGGTGTAGAAAGTCATTTTGCACGTTTACGCTTGCTGGATCCGGATCGTTATTTTGATTTAGACAAATTTCGACAACAAGAAGCAAGTTACCAACCGATCAGTCACTTAGTGACATGTTTAATTGCCGATGATGCTCAGCAAAACTTATCAAGCTCACAACGAGAAATTGAACAATATTTAGGTGAAAATGTATATTCTGACCTTATAGAATCAGATGATTTCGATGCTGATCGTATGGTCGCAATTAACGCCTTATTAGATCGTCATGGTACTGGACGAATCTTATTTAGAAATACCCGTGATGCAGTCACTGGATTCCCTGAGCGTCAATTACAGGGGTACGCATTAGATGCTCCAGCACTTTATAGTGCCAATGCTGATAGACAAGATAAGCTAGGTTTATTACAAGCCGAAACATGTATTGGTGATGATTGGCTTGATAGTGATACGCGTGTGACATGGTTATCTGAATGGTTGGTCGAGAATAAAGCACATAAAATATTGCTTATTTGTGCCCAAGCATCAACAGCGCAAGAGCTAGAAGTCTACCTTCGAACAAAGGTGGGTATTCGTACTTCGGTATTCCATGAAGGCTTAAGCTTAGTAAACCGTGACCGTGCAGCAGCGTATTTTGCAGATGAAGAAGAGGGTGCTCAAGTTCTGATTTGTTCTGAAATTGGTAGTGAGGGGCGTAACTTTCAGTTTTCACACCATTTAGTCTTATTTGATTTACCACTTAACCCTGATTTATTGGAACAACGCATTGGTCGTTTAGATCGAATTGGTCAAAAACATAATGTACAACTTCATGTTCCCTATTATAAAAATACGGCTCAAGAGGTGTTATTCCAATGGTATCACCAAGGGTTGAATGCCTTTGAACAGGTATTTCCTGGCGGTGGTTCAGTTTATCAACAGCTTAAAGATGAACTACATGATTGCCTGACTCATGCCCAAGATGCTAATAAATTAGCAGCAGTTATCGAGAAAACCGCAAGCATAAGCAAAGAAACAATCGAGACGCTTCAACAGGGGCGTGATCGTTTATTAGAATTAAACTCATGCAACTTACCTGTTGCTAATGAACTAATTGCTGATCTAGAAGAGGCGAGTCAGTCAGTGGAGCTGTCCTTTTTTATGGATAAGGTCTTTGACCAATATGGTGTTGAACAACAGTCTCATAGTACAGATAGTATTATTTTACACCCTGGCAACCATATGCTGGAGCACCAATTTCCAGAACTTCCAGAAGATGGGGTTACAGCTACATATAGTCGTCAAATAGCATTGGTGCGTGAAGATATGTCATTCTTGACTTGGGAGCATCCAATGGTGCTTGGTAGTCTTGATATGTTGATTAATAGTGACTTTGGTAATAGTGCATTTTGTACATTGGAAAGTGATGATTTTTCAGCAGGAACATTATTATTAGAGGCAATATTTACCATTCACTGTCCTGCTCCTCGAGCATTGCAGCTAGGTCGTTATTTGAACGAGTCTTATCTACGCATTGTGGTAAATCAAGATGGAAAAGAGTTTAGTGAATTACTCCCTGAAGCTGAATTTAATAATTTGGCGGGACGGATCCCTAAACCTACGACGCAAGAACTGATTCGTCATGCAAGACCTAAAATTACAGAGTTGATTGACCAAGCTAAAAAATTGGCAAATAAGCACCAAGGGGCTATGATTGAAGGTGCTACGAAGTTAATGACTCAGTCATTACAAGTAGAACAAGACCGCTTAGCAGCATTGGCAGAAGTTAATTCCAATATCAGGCTGGAAGAACTGACTTATATGGAACAGTCAAAACAACTTCTGAATGACTATTTACAATCAGCTTCGCTAAAGTTTGATGCTGTACGAGTAGCCATTGTCACTGAGCCATAAAAAGAGATTTACTTTTTGACATATCAGGGATGAACAGAACTATATAAAAGGATTCAATTGAAGATGATTTGAGGAAATACTATGAATGAATCAGTTAACAAAGTTAATTCCCAGTGTAGTCCTGAAAGTTCTGCTGAGCGGCGTAAGGAAGAACGTCGTTCAGGGCATGACCAACGAGAAATGATACGCTTCGAGTTGGAAAAAGATGATAGACGTAGCGGTGATGATCGGCGTTCATCAACAGCATCATGGGGAAGTGATGACCCTATATAATTTAAGCATTACCAGTGCTGTGATAGATTGACATTGTGACGTTAAGAAAGTAGCCTTAAATCTCAGATCATAACTTGAATGGAGGCAAGTATGAATGAGAGCAATAGCGAATGCTCGGAAGAAAAGGATGTTATAACGTTCTCTGGAGAGAACCAGCGTCTAGAAGCTCGCCGTGTTGGAGATGAACGGCGAGATGAAATCCGTTATGAACTAAAAAAATCCCCGAGGCGATCAGGAAATGATCGTCGACTCATTGACCTATTTATTCCACAGCCAGAAGATGAATCACACGAGCATGAAGACAACGATGATTCAATATTTGGCTTTGTTTCAGGATTAATAGTGAATAAAATAAGTCACGTTTTTAAACGCTAGCTAGTTTTAAAAGCCTAAGTACCGTGCGGATTGATAAAAAACAGTACTAATTGTCCATGCTAATGTAAGCGGCCAAACAATGGCTAGCGCGGTATACCAAGCTGATTTAGCTTCAGCTCTAAGTGTGGCAACAGTCGCTAAACACGGAGTGTAAATAAGCGTAAATAACATAAAGCTATATGCTTGTACCCAGTCAATCTGTTGGGCAATACCTTGCATTAATGAGCTGCCTTCTAAGCTGTAGATTACGGCTAATGCACCAATGACAATCTCTTTAGCAACAAAGCCAAAGATAAGCGCAACAGTCAGCTCAGAATTAATACCTGCTGGAGAAAGCACAGGCGACATAAACTCACCAATCCAGCCCGACCAACTTGCAGCACTTGCAGGCTCAACACCGAAAGGCATATGGGTCAAAATCCAAACAAGCACAACACCAATGGTTATGAACTTGGTTGCTCGACGTAGAAAGTGACGAATCTCATGCCAGCCACGTAGCACCATTTGTTTTGTTGTTGGAAAGCGATAGGGGGGGAGTTCAAGAGCAAAAGGTTCTTGGCTATTAAACTGACCCTTGAACAACAAAGCAGTAATGATAACAACAGCAAAGGTCATCAAATATAAACTAAATAAAACCAATGGTGCTTGGCTAGGAGCGAATAATGCGGTTGTCATAAAGACAAACACTTGTAATCTCGCACTACAAAGAGAAAATGGAATAACCATCATCGTCAGCAAGCGTAAACCTCGGCTACGCATTGTACGTGTTCCCATTATCGCTGGAACATTACAACCAAACCCCATCAATAACATGACAAAGCTGCGGCCATCTAAGCCCATCTTTGTCATTAGTGCATCCATCAAAAATGCGGCACGAGAGAGGTAGCCGCTATCTTCAATAATAGCCATAAACAAGAAGAAAAGAATAATGACAGGAACAAAGGAGGCAACAGTAGCAACGCCATCAAATACCCCCTCTAGTAAGAAGCTATTTAAAAGTGGTGGCAAGCCTGATAATACAGGTGCTAATGCAATGTCACGAAAACCTTCAAGTAACCATGCCATAGCATCTTGCAGTGGTGCACCTATGGTATAGACAGCTTGGAACATTAGAAACATAACCGTAAAAAATATCGGCAGTCCAAACCATGGATGCAGCATGACCTTATCGATTTTCTCAGTTGTCGAGTTACCTGCTTGAACGGGCACCTCCACATTGTTTCGAATGATTTGTTCTAGTTTGTCCTCAACAGCTTGATCAACTGCAAAATCGTGTTCCAAGGAGAGTGTAGGTGTTGCTTGACTGCTTTGAAGTTCACGTTCAATTAGCTCGTAGACTCCAGCATAGCCTTGACCATACTTGGCACTAAATAAGGCTGTTGGGTAGCCTAACTCATCGCCGAGGTGTTGGGTGTCAATTGTAATGCCATGCTGCTTAGCCTCATCAGCCATGTTCAGTAATAATACAGCGGGAAGGCCAAGTGACTTAAGCTGTAGTGCTAAGGTAAGTTGACGATCAATTTGTGTGGCATTTGCAACAATGAGTACGAGATCAATGGCATTATTACAAAGAAAATGTCTGACAACTTGTTCATCATCAGAAAATCCATGTAAGTCATAGATACCAGGCAAATCAACAATTTCAGCCATTTGACCTGCAATTAATAACTTTGCAGAGAGTAAATCAACGGTCACACCAGGCCAGTTTGCGACTTTAGCACTGGCACCACTCATTCGGTTGAATAAGGTTGATTTACCGGCATTGGGCATACCGATTAGTGCAATGCGCTTCACATGAGTACCTCAATATTAGCGGCATCTTGTTGGCGTAACATTACCTCTGTATTACCCAGCTTGATATGCAATGGGCCATTAAAAGGACCTATACGAATGAGTTCGAGTGATTTACCTACACGAAATCCGAGTGCATTCAATCGAAATTGAAAGCCTGAGTCGACATGCAGGGCTTGCACAGTGGCTGATTGCCCAGGGGACAATGTCGATAAACGGAATAAAGAGGTCATACGTACTCACAAATCTAAATGATAATGATTATCATATAGGTTTTAACTTAATAGCACAATGTTTTTAGGGCTTATTTGAGTGCTAATATTTTAGGTAAATAGAAGGATTGACTGATACCCCTAGCGGCAAAAAAGATAACAAGAGCAAGCCACAAACCATGATTGTCATAATCTTTTAGGAGGAACCACGCTGGTAAATAGCAAATAAATGTGGAAAAAATCATTGTGTTTCGCATCTCTACGCTTCGTGTTGCACCAATAAATAATCCATCAAATAAAAAACTCCATACTGCAATGACCGGCATGATAATCAACCAAATTAGGTAGTCATTTGCGAGAGATACTACGGCAGGAATAGTGGTTAATACGATAATGAGATGCGATCCAAACAGTAAGTAGCTGATGCTAAAAAAACAGGCAAGTGAGAATGTCCAAATACCCGTTAGAATAAGCCCTTCTTTTAAGCGTTGACGGTTATTACTGCCAATTGCTTTGCCAGCAATAACTTCAATAGCATTAGCAAAGCCATCAAGAACAAAAGCCATTAAGACGATGAAATTTACTAATACAGCATTGGCCGCGAGTACTAGCTCACCTTGTTTGGCGCCTTGTGCCGTAAAAAAAGCAATACTAAATATTAAACAAAGGCTACGGATAAAAATATTACCGTGAAGTTTTAACCAGTTCTGTTTGTGTAACTGAGTTTGCTTGTCTTGAATAAAAAGATGAGACCCAACACCATGTTTAAACAGCAAGAAAATGCCTACAGAAAGACCAATATATTCAGCAATCACCGACGCAAGTGCAACACCATCGACATTCATGCCAAAGCTATTTACAAACAAAAGATCTAAGATCATATTGCTAATGGTGACAGAGAGAACTAAATACAAAGCATGACGCGTTGAGCCTTTACCAATCAGCCAACCTAGGATGACGTAATTGATAAGAATAGCAGGTGCACTCCAAATTCGAATATCAAAATAGATAATTGCAGCATTTGTAATACGCTCACTGCTTTCAATGAGATAAAATGAAATCGTTGAGATAGGTGATTGTAAAAGTAGTAACCCCAGTGCAATGGTCATTGCCAAGATGAGTGAGTGCTGCAAGATCTTTAGCGATAATTTTTCATCACTATCTCCATGGGCTTGGGCTGTTAGCCCTGTTGTTGCCATACGTAAAAAGCCAAATCCCCAAAAAATAAAATTGAAAATTAAGCTAGCAACAGCAACCCCACCTAGGTAATGAGCAGAGTCAAGGTGGCCAATCACCGCTGTATCGACCATTCCTAGAATGGGGATCGATATATTGGCAAGTATCATTGGTCCAGCCAGAGACCAAATAGTTTTATTATTAATGTTATTTTGCGTTGACATGCTCGTCTTTATAAAGAAAAAGGCCACGATAATCGTGGCCTTTTTTTGTTAGCTTTTAAAGAAAGCTTAGACCAGAAGTGGGGCGATAACTAAACTAACAATCGCCATCACATTGATTAAGATATTCATCGCTGGACCAGAGGTGTCTTTTAATGGATCACCTACGGTATCACCCACGACTACGGCAGTGTGGACGTCTGAACCTTTACCACCTAGGTTACCTTTTTCCACATATTTCTTAGCATTATCCCAAGCACCACCGGCATTAGCCATCATTAATGCCATCATGACACAGCAAATTAATGCGCCACCTAACATGCCACCTAAGGCTTCAGGACCTAGTCCAAAACCAACGACGACAGGTGCACCAACGGCTAAAACACCAGGCATAATCATTTTGTTCAAGGCTGCCTTGGTTGCAATATCAACACAACGTGCGGTATCAGGTTGTGCTGTGCCTTCTAATAAGCCAGGAATTTCCTTAAATTGACGACGAATTTCATGAATCATGTCAAATGCAGCATCTCCCACCGCAGTCATTGTCATAGCGCTGACTAAGAATGGGAAAATACCACCAAGGAACATGCCTACTAAAACAATAGGATCATTGATCAGTAGTTGAAAGTCAGCGTTACCTTGGTTAATGGTTTCGATATAGGCACTGATTAATGCTAATGCTGCTAATGCCGCCGCACCAATAGCAAAGCCCTTACCAATCGCTGCAGTAGTATTACCAAGTTCATCAAGTGAATCAGTAATTTCACGCGTTTGCTCACCCATTTCAGCCATTTCAGCAATACCACCGGCATTATCAGCAACGGGGCCATAGGCATCAATTGCCATCGTGATACCTACAGTAGCAAGCATGCCGACAGCGGCGATACCAACACCATATAAACCGGCATAATTACTAGAGATGAAAATTATAGCTGCAATCGTAATCACGGGAATAGCAACAGACTGCATGCCTAAAGCCAAACCACTAATTAGCACAGTAGCTGGGCCTGTTTCGCCATCTTTAGCTAGTTTTCTCACTGGAGCACCACCTGTGTAATACTCGGTGACTAGACCAATAATAATACCGCCAACTGCACCCACTAATACTGCAACCCATAAATCAGCCGTTCCCCCTAGTTGAGTAATAAGCAGGTAGGCAACAGCAATAAATAATACTGAAGCGCCCATTGTGCCAATACGTAATGCAACTTCAGGGCTTTTAGCTGAGAAGACTTTTACTGCAAAGATACCTGCAATTGAACACAACAAGCCAATGGATGCTAATGCTAAAGGCATAAACATAAGAGATTCTTGACTATCAGCAAGTGTTGCAATGGCTGCGGCACTCATTGTTGATGCAATAGCGATACTCGCAATCATTGAACCACAGTAAGATTCGAAAATATCAGATCCCATACCAGCAACATCACCAACATTATCACCTACGTTGTCAGCAATAACACCAGGGTTACGTGGATCATCTTCAGGAATACCGGCTTCAATTTTACCCACTAAATCTGCACCAACATCGGCACTTTTAGTGAATATACCACCACCAACACGAGAGAATAGAGCAACAGATGAGGCACCCATACCAAAACCATGAAGTACATGAGCTGTATGTGGATCACCACCAAATAGTAAATATAAAAGACCTAAACCAAGGAGCCCCATTGAAGCGACGGTCAGCCCCATGATTGAACCACCAAAGAAAGCGACAGTTAACGCTGCTGATGCACCTTGTTCTTTCGCTGCTGTGGCAGTACGTACGTTTGCCTGAGTTGCGGAGTACATACCGATATAACCGGCGCTACCAGAACAGATGGCACCAAGAAAGAATGCAAATGCTGTGTTCCAACCTAAATCAGAAAGACCAAGAGCAGCGATACAAACGATACAAAAAATGGCGAGACGAAAGTACTCGGCTTTCATAAAGACCATGGCACCCAAATGAATTTGATCGCCAATTTCAACGACTTTCCCTGAACCAGCAGGGGCCGCTTTCATTTTGTTATAAACCAAAAATGCGCAGAACAAACCAAAAATCCCCAACAAAACGGGAAGGTAACTTAACGATGACATAGGCCAAACCTCACTTTTTATAAAATTAGATAACAGATCTTGCGGTGTAACTCCTAAAATTGATGCAGGTAGTGCAATGGTTTTTATACCTGTATTGTTACAAGGTGTAAAGTTACTGTTGCTGGGGATAAAATTGGGATTTTATGATTGAGTGGTTAGTTTTCATATTAATAGGTGTGTTCACTGGGATATTTTCCGGTTTGCTTGGCTTGGGCGGAGGGTTGATAGTCGTTCCTAGTCTAATCGCAGTGTTTACATGGCAAGGCTTACCAGAACTGCATTTGATGCATATAGCGATTGGTACATCCTTAATGACCATTGTGGTGACGTCTTTGTCGTCAAGCTATGCGCATCATCAATATCAACATGTTAATTGGAGGCTCTTTAAGTGGCTAGTTCCTGGCTTAGTCGTTGGTGGCTTGATGGGGGCGTATTTTGCTACATTAATATCGAGTAACTTATTACAGCGCTGTTTTGCCGTGTATGTCATTTTTGTAGCGATTAGAATGTGGGTTCCAATTTTACCGTCAGGTAATACGCTTCTTTTAAATAAAAAAATATTGTCACTCTTTGGCACGCTTGCTGGCGCTATTTCTGCTTTAGTGGGGATTGGGGGAGGTTCATTAGTGGTGCCATATTTAACGATGGCTAAACAATCAATGCCAAAGGCAATTGGAACATCTGCTGCATGTGGCTTTCCAATTTCACTAGCAGCCGTGACAGGGTTTATTATTTTTGGACAGTCTGATGATGTAATAACAAACCAGTGGTTAAGAGGACACATTCATTGGCAGGCATTCTTGGGTATTATTAGTACAAGTACATTATTTTCAATTGTGGGTGCAAAATTGACAAATACATTACCGGTGAACATTCTGAAACAGCTGTTTTCAATCGTATTAATTGTTGTGGCTGTATATTTAATCAAGTAATAGGTAACAAAATGAAAAAGTGGATATGTCTTCTATGTGGCTTTGTTTATGATGAAGAAAAGGGGATGCCAAACGAAGGTATTCCTCCGAGAACACGCTGGCAAGATATACCTGATGATTGGACATGCCCTGACTGTGGAATTGGAAAATCTAGCTTTAAAATGATATCCCTTTGAGTATTCATGTGGAATTGTGCTTAGTGAGTATTGTATTTGAGTTCTGCCGCGCCACTAGCGACCGATAATAATACGAGTGATATGTGAAAAATAGAAAAGAACAAGCAAACAGTAGCCATGGATGTTGGAAACAAGCCGACAATAGCTGATTTATCGATGACACATAGAGCAGAAATAGAATACAGATTGATAGTAAATATATGTTTAAGGCGTGGTTTCTTATATAATTAGTTGTTTTTACTCTTTTGGAGTCATCCGTTTATGAATCTTGACCGCGTTGGATCAGGCAAAAATCTTCCTAGTGATATCAATGTTATTGTTGAAATTCCATCTCATGCTGATCCTGTTAAGTATGAAGTTGATAAAGAAACTGGCGCATTATTTGTTGACCGTTTCATGAATACAGCAATGTTTTACCCATGTAACTATGGTTATATTCCTCACACTTTGTCTGATGACGGTGATCCGGTTGATGTATTGGTTGTAAGCCCATATGCATTGATTAGTGGCTCAGTTGTGCAATGTCGCCCTGTTGGCATGTTGAAAATGACAGATGAATCTGGTGAAGATGCCAAAATCATTGCCGTTCCACATGACCCAATGTACGACGATGTAAAAGATATTGATGATTTATCGCCACGGTTACTATCACAATTGTCACATTTCTTTGAGCACTACAAAGATTTAGAAAAAAATAAGTGGGTTAAGCTTGAAGGTTGGGTTGGAAAAGATGAAGCTCATGATGAAATTATGACGAGTCTAGAACGCTTTAATGCTGAGCCTGTTAAACCTCAGTTCTAAGGACGCTTCACAGTACATACTTTATCGGCGAGCTGATTTATGATCAGTCTCGCCGATATTGTTTTGACCTGAGCATTTTATTTGAAAATTTAGAGTAGATAAATGACAACATTAGTTTTACAAGGCCCAGCACTCACTTATGATGTAGCAGGTGAAATTGCAGCACAAGTAGAAGGTGAGCTGAACTATAATCCAGCGTTTTCTACAATAGTGTGCCAGTCTGTATCCAATGATGACGTGAATTCATTGAAATCCTCATATGGTTTTGATATCAATATTCTTCCCACAGGCTTTGAAACGGGCTCAGCTAAGTTATTAGTGACGGATATGGATTCAACACTGATTAATATAGAGTGTGTTGATGAAATTGCTGACTTTATTAATGTTAAACCGCAAGTCGCAGCAATAACAGAAGCTGCCATGCGTGGTGACATTGACTTTGAAACATCATTGCGTCAACGCGTAGCATTATTGAAAGGACTTGATGTGAGTGCTTTAGAACGTGTTTATGAAGAGCGACTTCAGTTAAATCCCGGTGCGGAGATAATGCTAAAAGGCTTAAGACAGCAAGGAATAAAGACGGCGTTAGTATCAGGTGGCTTTACATTCTTCACAGAACGATTAAAACAACGCTTAGGCTTAGACTACACAATGGCAAATGTTTTAGGTGAGTACCAGGGTAAATTAACTGGCGAAGTTGAAGGTGATATTTGCGGTGCTCAGGCTAAAGCTGATTTTTTATTAGAGCACTGTGGGATATTAGATATTTCTCCTTCACAGGTAATTGCAATGGGTGATGGCGCCAATGATTTGCTAATGATGGATGAAGCAGGACTAAGTATTGCCTATCATGCAAAACCTAAGGTACAGCAACAAGCAAGTACCGCTCTTAACTACTGTGGTTTAGAGGGTGTTTTAGGTTTGTTACAATTAGCTTAAAATAAAAACTTGAATTTTTAACGAACAACCCGATATATACTGATTATATAAATTACATTTAAAGAGGTTTTACAATGGACATCATGGATCACATCAAGCAGGCAATCGAAGGTAATGACATTATCTTATTTATGAAGGGATCACCTGATTTCCCACAATGTGGTTTTTCTGCACGTGCATCACAAGCCTTAGGTGAATGTGGCGCTGAATTTGCATATATCGATGTACTAGCAGAGCCAGAAGTACGTAGTAATTTACACCGTTATGCTGACTGGCCTACATTTCCTCAATTGTACATTAAGGGTGAGTTAGTCGGCGGTTGTGACATTATCATTGAAATGTTTGAGAATGGTGATTTAAAAACAATGATTGATCAAGCTGCAAGTGAGTAAGTAACGATAATGAGTGATGAACAAGATCATGACTGGCACGGTGACTATGAGATAACCGTAGCGCCAGTTAAGCCTGAATTAAAACAACCCCCGAAATATCGGGTGTTGATGATGAATGATGACTATACACCGATGGATTTTGTGATCGAGGTATTAGAGGATTTATTTAGAATGGGCCATGAAAGTGCAACTAAAACAATGCTTCAGGTTCATACTGAAGGCAAGGCGCAGTGTGGCGTTTTTACCTTTGAAATTGCTGAAGCAAAAGTAGAACAAGCAAATAGTTATGCACAACAAAATGGCCATCCGCTTCAATGCACGATGGAAGAAGAATAAAGTAAGTAGCGTAAAAATATTGTCGAATAAAGAGGCAGAGAGATGCTAAGTAAAGAGCTAGAACAAACCTTAAGCCAAGCATTTAGTTATGCTAGAAAGCGTTCCCACGAGTTTTTGACGGTGGAACACTTATTACTTGCCTTGTTGGAAAATGGACAAGCTTTAGCGGTGCTGACTGCATGTGATGCTGATATTACACTTCTCAGGCAAGAGTTAAGTGACTTTCTAGCTGATAATATTAGTACGTTATCAGAAGAGTCAGAGCGTGAAACTCAGCCAACGTTAGCATTTCAACGTGTGTTGCAACGCGCCGTTATGCATGTGCAATCATCTGATGGACGTGAAGTAACGGGGGCAAATGTCCTTGTTTCAATTTTTTCTGAACAAAAGTCACAATCTGTTTACTTATTACAAAAGCAAGATATAACACGTTTGGATGTCGTAAATGCAATCACACATAGCAGTGCGGATGAGTCAACCGACTCCGATGCTGAAGATATAATAGTTGAAGAGTCTCCATCAGAAGAGAGTAAAAATCCACTCAGTTTATATGCTTCAAACCTGAATGCCTTAGCTGAAGAGGGGAAAATTGATCCTCTTATTGGGCGTGCTCATGAAGTTGAGCGAACATTACAAATATTATGTCGTCGTCGCAAAAATAATCCATTATTTGTCGGTGAGGCGGGTGTTGGTAAAACTGCACTAGCAGAAGGTCTAGCACGACGCATTGTTCAAAAAGAAGTGCCTGAGGTGCTTGCCCAAGCTATTATTTATTCTCTTGATATGGGGGCATTAGTAGCTGGCACCAAATATCGCGGAGACTTTGAAAAACGCTTGAAAGCATTACTACGTGAAATTAGTAAGCAAGAAAATGCCATCCTATTTATAGATGAAATCCATACATTAATAGGTGCAGGCTCTGCTGGTAATAGTGCAATGGATGCAGCGAATTTGTTGAAACCATTATTAGCAAGTGGTGAATTGAAATGTATTGGTTCGACCACATTCCAAGAGTATCGCGGTATTTTTGAACATGATCGGGCCCTAGCTCGCCGGTTCCAAAAAATTGATGTACCTGAACCTTCAGTTGCTGAAACGGTTCAGATCTTAAAAGGCCTGAAGCCAGGATTAGAAAAACATCACGAAGTTCGTTATACCAACGCTGCTCTAGAACAAGCTGCTGAGCTTGCTGACCGCCATATTAACGACCGCTTCTTACCGGATAAGGCGATTGATGTATTAGATGAAGTCGGTGCGGCACAGCGGATTTTACCTAAATCAAAACGAAAAAAAATGATCGGCGTAACAGATGTTCAAAATATTGTTGCCAAGATTGCCCGTATTCCTGCAAAAACAGTCAACAATGCGGATAAAGATAATTTACGTAGTCTTGAAGCTAATTTAAAACACGTTATCTTTGGTCAAAACGAGGCTATTTCAACACTCTCATCTGCAATCAAAATGTCTCGTTCTGGTTTAGGTCATCCTGAACGACCTACAGGGGCGTTCTTGTTTGCAGGCCCAACGGGTGTTGGTAAAACAGAAGTGACACGTCAATTAGCCCATATCTTAGGTGTAGAGTTGATTCGCTTCGATATGTCTGAATATATGGAAAGCCATACTGTATCTCGTTTAATTGGTGCTCCTCCAGGCTATGTTGGTTACGATCAAGGTGGTTTATTAACTGAAGCAGTGACAAAACAGCCTCATGCTGTGTTATTGCTGGATGAGATAGAGAAAGCACACCCAGATGTATTTAACTTATTACTACAAGTGATGGATCACGGTACATTAACTGATAATAATGGCCGTAAAGCTGATTTCCGCAATGTTGTGCTTGTAATGACAAGTAATGCTGGCGCACAGGAAATGGGGCGTTCATCGATGGGCTTTGCTAAACAAAATCATCAGACAGATGGGCTGGAAATTATTAAGCGTACATTTACGCCTGAGTTCCGAAATCGTTTAGATGGCATTATTCAATTTAAATCGTTGAGTACTGATGCAGTATTACGTGTTGCAGACAAAGCCGTACTTGAGCTGGAAATGTTACTTCAAGATAAACAAGTCACACTTGAAATTGATGTGGATGCTCGCCAATGGTTAGCTGAGCATGGTTATGATGTTGCAATGGGTGCTAGACCGATGGCAAGATTGGTTCAAGAAAAGATTAAACGCCCATTAGCCGATGAATTATTGTTTGGAAAACTGAGTGAGGGTGGACACGTTCGAGTGGTACTTAAAGACGGTGAACTTGCACTCGACTTACTAACAGAAACTGAATCAGCATAGCACCCCTCTTTTAGTGGGGGAGAGTGTCTACTACCCCCTCTCATACCCGTATAGCGGAAGTATATAAATGACTTATTTTAAAAAGTTATGCACCAATTACTATCGCTTGTGTATGCAAGATCAAGAAAGCAACGCTAAGTGATTGATTTAAAATATTCATATCATAAGTTATTGAAAATAAAGAAGTATATATTAGTGGTTAAAAAGTAACCAATTTGGGTTGCTGCCAATAACATGAGGGACTTAGCGATGTTCAACAAGCTTATTCACAGAGTTATCCACAGATAATGTGGGTAACTTTACAGTTTTATGACAGGGCAATCTCTATGCCAAAAAAGGCTATAGCTCGATGCCTTTTTGAGCCTTAATTCCAGCACGAAAAGCATGCTTAACATCATCAATACGGCTAACGGTATCGGCAACATCAATGAGCAGCTCTGGTGCACCTCGACCTGTAATAACGACATGCTGCATTTCAGGACGACTGGCAAGGTCTGAAATGACTGTGTTGATATCAAGATAGTGCATTTTTAATACAATATTAAGCTCATCAAGTAAAACCAAATCAATGGTTGGGTCGTTTAATAGACGTTTACATACTTCCCAACCCGCTTTAGCTGAAGCAATATCTTGCTCAAGGTTTTGAGTATCCCATGTAAAACCATCTCCCATGACATGATATTCAACGTGTTCTGGGAATCGCCGAAAGAATGTTTCCTCTCCTGTGCTACAGGGACCTTTAATAAATTGTACAACGCCGATACGCATATCATGTCCTAATGCACGAGCGACCATTCCAAAACCAGAAGAGCTTTTTCCTTTACCATTGCCAGTAATGACTAGGAGTAACCCCTTATCCTTATCAGCTTGTTCAATAGACGAATCTACGACAGACTTTTGTCGTTCCATTCTTTGCTGATGACGTTCTTTTCTTTGATCTTCAGTCATAGTGAATAAACCCTATACGAGGAGTGAAGGTAGGCGCCTCAAAAGAGGCGCCTAATCAATTAATCAAATTGATATGATGCAGAAAAGTATACAGTACGCTCAGCCATTGGATATGCGTTAAAATTTCCATTTGCAGGAGAACCATTTACACCATAATTGTAGTATTTTTCATCAAATATATTATTCACGGATAGAGAAAGTTCTAATTTCTCGACCTGTTTGCTTAATCTGAAGTTAACAGTTTGATAGCTTGGTATCTTTAAACCAAAATTATTGTCCAAATCATTAGCAAAATAGGTCTCACTAACATGGTTCCAATTGATAGATGATTTGAATTCATTGGGTAAGCTTGTAACTAAGCCAATGTTATACGTATTTTTTGGTATTAGGGGAAGGTTATTTCCACTTAAAGTGCCTTCACGAAATTTAGCACTTAGGTAGGTGTAATTTCCATTGAGTTGAATCCACTCATTAATAGAAATACTTGTAGATACTTCAACTCCCTTACGACGAGTATTATCTAAATTTTCATTGGCACCACTTATTGGATTGTAGCGAATTTCATCAGTCAGGTTTTGGTGAAACAAGCTAATATTACTCTCGATGATATTTGAACTATACCCTAAACCTACTTCATGAGTTTGGGCTGTTTGGGGTTTTAAGTCAGTAATAGTACCAAATACAGCTATTTGTTCATCAACATTGCCAAAACGAGCGGACTTTCCTATACGAGCATAAATTGACCATTTTTCATCAAGTAATTGTTTTATACCCAATTCGTATGAATTTTCTCGCTCATCTTTATTTAATTGAGTGCTAGTCGTTAAATTCTGACCATCAAAACTGACATTGTCCGTTCTAATGCCTGCGGTAATATATGTTTCATCATGAATTGATAGTGATGATTGCCAATAAAACGATTGATTTTTTTGATCAATTTTTCTAGTTGAACGATCAGACACACTATCATAGTCATGCTGATACCAATCCATACCGACTATCGATGATAATGAGCCAAAACTTAACTCAGAGGTATTGAGTAGACGAGGCGTAAATGAATAAACAGAGTGTTCAGTATTTACAAAGGTGGTATATGATTGGGGGAAGTCAGCAGCTACATCCTTATTTCGGTATCCTCCATCAATTATTAGCTGGGTTTGATTCGATAAGTTTGCTGTATAGCCCATGTTATAAAAGTTAACATTTTCTCTCGCTTCATCGTTAGGAGTGTCCGTACCCTTTCTGTCATTGATTAATGATAAATCGACAGGTGTTACAAAGACTCCGAATGGAGGCCCAAAATCAGTAACAATCTCATTTGGTCGGTAGTTTCTAACTCCTGGGTATTCAAGATCATTAATATATCGACCTACTTTTAAATAGAGATCATCGCCATTGATCGGAAGTCGGAAATCAATTTGCCCACTAGTTTGTTCATATTCATTGTTATCACGATAACCATCATCACGAGTAGAATTGATATTAGCAGTTAGACCAAATAGATCATTGTTAATACTAGTGAAAGCGTTAACTACTCTATGGTTTTCACTACCTGCTGTAACAGATACTTTACTATATGATTTTGATTTGTTGGGTGACTGAGTAATGATATTGATAACACCACCAGTAGCACCATCGCCATAAAGTATTGCACCGCTACCACGAATAATTTCAATTCTTTCGATATTTTCATATGGTATTGATGAAAAATTTATATTAGATAAATCGATATCATTTAGTCGACGACCATCTAATAAAATAAGGGTATTTTGAGTGGCTGTTGCACCAAAGCCACGGATATCAATTTTTCCTGTGGCGCCATGACTATTGAAACTAGTTGTATTAATGCCGGCGAATGTAGACAGTAATTCAGGTAAAGTTCGAAGGGGACTATTTGCAATATCTTCTTTTGTTATTACAGTGATATTGGCAGCAAGAGTAGATGAGGAATCTAAACGACTTGCAGTCACCACCATCGAATCAAGTTCAGTACTTGAATAGGCAAGTGAGGGAAGAGCAATAAAGGGTATAGTAAATAAGGGTAAAGCGAGTAGTCGGTAAGACATGATGTTGCACCTTGGTAATACTA
>ENA-OSET01000277-OSET01000277.1-sediment-metagenome-genome-assembly--contig:-NODE-277-length-58265-cov-3.452327_pt1 | contig 58265 bp, 59 predicted proteins | sample MGYA00237882_ERZ534229 | MGnify/ENA primary metagenome ERZ534229 (study PRJEB26408, sample SAMN06266212) | sediment metagenome | isolation source: Hudson Canyon methane seep mesocosm | place: USA:Hudson...
ATGTACATTAATTTCTGCAGAGAGCTTGTGGTTAATTCCATCGCTCCATTCAGTGCCAATCCAACGACTGCTTTCTTTAATGAAGGTGCTAAGATGCCGACATTTCCTTCTATGAATAACCAGGCCCTTTACCTTGCTCAAATGACCAATGATAGTGTCCCCTGGTATTGGCAAACAACATTTTGCAAACGTTATTGAAACCCCTTCAGTGCCTTTAATTAGTAGTGGAGCATGGTCTTTTGTTTTTGGGTTTTCTAGGTCATCGCCCAATAACATTTGTGCCATTAACAAGGGGTTTTTATCTCCAATACCAATGCTTTCATACAATTGATCCATGCCTTTAAAATTCATTCTTTGTAGTAAGGACTTAAGGGGTTCTTTTTTGATGTTTCTTTTTGTTTTGCCCAAAGAGCTCAACGCATTGCTAAACAAGCGCTTACCCAAAACAGTGGTTTGTTCAACGGTTAGATCTTTTAGAAAAGCTCGAAGATTATGCCTAGCTTTTGCTGTAGTAATAAAAGACAACCAGCTCGGGTCAGGACTTGCATATCGAGAGGTAATAATTTGAACAGTTTGACCGCTTTCTAAAACCGTTCTAAGAGGCACTTGTTGGCGATCAATCTTAGCGCCAATGCAGCTATTTCCTATATCGGTGTGAACAGCATAAGCAAAATCCACACAAGTTGATTTATTGGGCAATCTATAAATGTCACCAGTAGGGCTAAAGATATAAATTTTATCAGGGTATAAATCAACTTTAATGCTTTCTAGAAATTCCTCAGGGTGAGTGGCCCCTTGAATTTCTTTTATAGTGGCTAACCACTCTCTTGCCTTGATTTGAGGCGAAGAGTCTTTCTTGCTAGAAGATTTATATTTCCAGTGTGCAGCAATGCCATTTTCAGCTACTCGATTCATATCTTTGGTTCTAATTTGCACCTCAATTGGGGTGCCATTTGGACCCAACAAGCTAGTATGTATTGATTGATAACCATTAACTCTTGGTATTGCAATGTAATCCTTGAACTTTCCTATGATTGGTTTATACATCTCATGGACTAGACCCAAGACTTGGTAGCATTCTTGAGCGTTACCAACAAGCACCCTGATTCCGTATACATCAATAATTTTATCTAGCGGCAAGTGACGCCGCTTCATTTTTGTGTAAATGCTATACAAATCTTTTTCTCTGGCCACAACAACGTGATCAATGCCATGTTTATTAAGATTTTTGTTAATTCGCGTGCTAATTTTTTTTAATATACGTTTTTGGTTACCTAATTTACGCTTTAAAGCGGAGCTTAAGATTTTATGGCGATACGGGTAGGCGTATTTAAAACCCTCTTTTTCTAAAGCTGTTTTTATATTAAAAATCCCCAAACGGTTTGCAATTGGCGCATAAACTTCTAATGTCTCTTTGGCTATTTTTATTTGTTTGGTTTGATCTAGGGCATACAGGGTTTGCATATTATGGAGACGATCCGCTAATTTAATTAAAATCACCCTAATATCTTGGACCATTGCCAACATCATTTTTCTAAAACTCTCTGCTTGGTGGTGCTTTATATCGCCGTGTTCAATTTGATCTAATTTACTTACTCCATCAACCAAGCTTAATACCTCTTCACCAAACTCTTCCAACAAAAGGTCTTCATTGATAGCGGTGTCTTCTAGTACATCATGAAGGAGTCCTGCAGCAATAGCCTCTTTATCTAAATGCAGTTCAGACAAGATGTTGGCGACACCAACTGGATGAACAATATAAGGCTCGCCTGTTTTTCTTGCTTGGTGCTCATGAGCAATACTGGAGTAAGCATAAGCTTTCTTTACTAGTGTGTGATTATCTGAACCAAGGTAATCTAGTCCAGACAATAGTTGCTTTAGAAGTTTTGGAGGCCTCTTTTTCTGCATGTCTGCGGCTGATTTTTTAATGGACTCAATCAATTGGTTAACGCGACTTATTTATTAGTATTACAAATAATTCTACAACAGCGCGTTGCAAAAATAGAAATTGGTTTGTTATCTTTGGTTCTAAACTAAAGGTTGTTTAGGGTAAATCTTAGTCTGTTTTTGCTAACTCTTCAGCTAATTCTTTTTCAAAATCGATGTCCGTTTTATGAAAATCTGGGTTATCAAGATGTCCTTCAGCTATTTCTCTAAGAGCAAGAACGGTTGGCTTATCGTTTTCTTCATCTTCAAGAAGGGTTTCTGAACCATTAGCTATCCTGCGAGCACGACTTGCTGCAAGCTTGACAAGGGCGAAAGCGCCTTCTGTATGTTTTAAACAGTCTTCTATTGTTACTCTAGCCATTTATACCACTTATATATAAGTTCAGGAGCGTTAGACTACTTGGAGTTTTATATATGTCAACTGCTTTCAAACCTTACTGAAAACCTTTAATTATTGATAAAACATCTTCAGACAGCCTTGTTGTGCTTAAGTTAGGCTTTTCAATATAAGCCAATATTTGATTTACAGTGATGTTTATATCTTGGTTAACAAACACTCGATCAAAATGCTCAAATTGCTTAATATCATTAAGCGCTTCATCAAACCTCATTTTAATTTGCTCATTTGAATCAGTGCCCCTTTTTTGTAGCCTGTTCATCAATTCGTTTTTTGAAGGAGGCAATATAAAAAGCAATAAACAATCAGCGACTTTTTGTTTTACCTGTGTTGCGCCTTGCCAGTCAATTTCTAAAATAACATTATGCCCAGAACTTAACTGCTCATTAACTTCTTTTTTTGGTGTTCCATAATAGTTATCGAAGACTTTTGCGTATTCTAAAAGGTCTCCATTTGCAATCATGGATTCAAAAACATCATTGGTAACAAAATTATAATCTTCACCGTCAAGTTCGTTTGCTCTTTTGGTTCTGGTTGTATAAGAAATAGAAGCAACCATATTGTTATTATTAGCAAGAAGGGCTCTTACAAGGGTTGTTTTTCCAGTGCCTGAAGGGGCTGAAATGACAACTAGATGAGGAGTGTTATTATTCATTAGTATAATAAATATATAATGCTTTATTTAATTTCCCTAAAAGTTTTTTAAAAATAAAATGAAAAATAAAACACTAATACTTGCTTCAAACAACCAACATAAAATTATTGAAGTAAAAGCAATATTAGGTTCAGACTATAACATTGTAAAACAGTCTGATTACAAGATAAAACCCATTCTTGAAACAGGGTTAAGTTTCAAGGAAAACGCTATAATTAAAGCAACCGGTGTTTTTGAGGCAACCGGCATAACAACAATAGCTGATGACTCTGGGCTAGTTGTTGATGCTTTAAATGGTGAGCCTGGGGTTTTTTCAGCACGCTATAGCGGTGAGAATGCAAACGATTCAAACAACAACGCAGCACTACTTAAAAACATGGCACACCTTAATAAAGAGACAAGGACCGCTAGATTTGAGTGCGTCATTGCATTAATTGACAAAGAACACAATAGTCAAATCCATACTTTTAGAGGGGTTTGGAGAGGGATAATTTTAAATGCCCCTAAGGGGCGTAATGGTTTTGGTTACGACCCATTGTTTTTTGATCCAATTATTGGAAAGTCTTCAGCCGAACTTTCTGATAAAGAAAAGAATAAAATTAGTCATAGAGCACTGGCTTTAACGGCCTTAAATGAACACATAACAAAATTAAAAGATTGAACAAAAGCCTCTATAAAGTATTGATCATTAATGAATTTGCCTAATTTATAAATAAAGATAAAACTGTCAATTACTCACAGAAAAAAATTCATTAATTTTTTATTAAGTAATTAGAGTTCATTTCAGATATATTACAATAAGATAGCCTTATAAGCATATGAAATATATATAAAATATGAAAAGCTGTCTATTTTTTATACAATTCAAAGGTTTTCAAGTATTGTTAACTTATTGGTTTGTTTTTTAAGAATATCCACAGAGTTATCCACAGATTTTGTGGATAACATTTACATAGAATGGTTCTAATTTTCTTGAAAATATCTTAACAAGTCGTTATGCTTGCCTCCCAAAAAATATTTGGACTTATACAATAAGATATAATTAATAAACCATGCAAGGAAACACGTGAAAAAAGAAACACATCCAGATTATAAAGAGATTAAAGTAACTTGTTCTTGCGGTAATTCGTTTGTCACACAATCAACTTTACTCTCAGATTTGTCTATTGAGGTTTGTTCTGCTTGCCATCCTTTTTATACAGGCCAACAGAAAATTGTAGACACGGCAGGTCGGGTTGATAAGTTTAGAAAACGTTTTGGTATCCAGTCTTAATTTTTAATATTTATTATTAGTGTCATCAAAAAATAAAAGTGTCAATTTAACAAGTGACTCGAGCTCAATCGAGCTTGATATAAAAGACGCAAGTGTCGGACCAAGTGTTATTGACTTAAAAAACCTGTATAAGGAGACTGGGCTTTTTACCTTAGACCCATCTTATTCTACCACTGCCAGTTGCGTAAGCCATGTGACCTATATTGATGGCAATGAGGGCATATTAGAATACAGAGGCTACCCTATTGAACAGCTTGCCGCTAAAAGCACCTATTTAGAGGTTGCTTATTTATTATTTAACGGCGAGCTTCCAAGCGTAAACAACTTACAAGAATTTAGGTCACAAGTTAAGGTTAATATGACCTTACCAGAACAAACAAAAGCACTCTTTCAGGGTTTTGATGAGAGCGCTCACCCTATGGCAATGTTAACCACATCAATTGCGTCACTCTCAAGTCTTTATCATGAGGGCATAGACGTTAAAAGTTCCAAGCACCAAAAAGAGTTTTTCTTCAATGTTTTGGGAAAAACACCAATATTAGTGGCTAATATTTTCAACCACAGAAACCATACCAACATGGGTCAATATGATGAAGACCTGACATACGCAGAGAATATATTAAGATTGTTTTTCGGCGGCGATACAAATTACGAAATCAACCCAGTTTTTGCAAAAGCTTTGGATATTTTGTTGGTTCTGCATGCTGACCACGAACAAAACTGCAGCACCTCATCTGTAAGGTTAGCAGGCAGTTCAGGAACCAATCCCTATGCTGCAATGGCAGCAGGCGTAGCCGCTTTATGGGGCCCCGCTCATGGGGGCGCCAATGAAGCTGTTGTTAAAATGTTTGGTGAAATTGGGAGCAAAGAGAATATTTCAAAATACATTGCTAAAGCCAAAGATCAGAATGATCGTTTTAGGTTAATGGGGTTTGGACATAGGGTTTACAAGAACTTTGATCCTCGAGCAACCATCATTAGAGAAGAATGCCACAAAGTGCTCGGCGCCCTAGAAAACAACAACAACCCAATGTTTGAGCTGGCACAAGAGTTAGAGCAAATAGCGCTTCAAGATGAATATTTTATTGAGCGTAATCTATACCCTAACGTGGACTTTTATTCAGGAATAATCTACCAAGCGATGGGCATACCCAAAGAAATGTTCACTGTAATGTTTGCTTTAGCAAGAACCGTCGGTTGGGCAACTCACTGGTGCGAAATGATGGCGCAACCAAAGTTGAAAATTGGCAGACCAAGACAACTCTACCTGGGCGAAAAAAGACGCAATTATATATCTATTGATCAACGCTAATATAATTGTATTAAACTCTCTTTTTTCACTTATTATATTCTTAGTTTTATTGCTTAGTGATACCGATGCCTAAAAATAAAAACAATATTTTTTTAATCGGCCCTATGGGTTCCGGTAAAACTTCTGTAGCAAAAAAACTATCCAAAAAACTAGGCAAACAGTTTGCAGACACAGACGCGAAGGTCACCAATAAAACTGGAGTTGATATTAATTATATTTTTGATATTGAGGGTGAGGTTGGGTTTAGAAAAAGAGAAGAGGCAACACTAAAAGAATGCATTCTTAAAAACAATATTGTTTTATCAACTGGTGGGGGTATTGTTCTTTCCGTCAATAATAGGCTTCTTTTAAAAAAACATGGCGTGGTCGTGTATTTAGAGACAAGCGTTGAGTCCCAAGAAGTGAGAACACGATTAAGCAATAACAGACCTTTATTGAAAAACAAAGAGCATAAAAAAACCCTTCAAGAGTTGATGTTGACAAGAGGCCCACTCTATGAAGAAATAGCTGATATAACAATAAACACAAACAATAAATCAATTGAAGAAGTGGCCACAGAGGCCCACTCAAAAATAAATGAATATTGAAACAGTAAATTTAAACGATAGAAGTTACCCAATCTTTATAGGCAGGGGCGCTAGCGAAGAGCCTGAATCATTAATTAACAGAATTAAAGGGTCTGATGTAGCGATTGTTAGTGATGAGATAGTTGCCCCTTTGTATCTCAATCAACTGTTAAAAAGGCTCCCAGATAAGAATGTTATTACCTATGTCCTTCCAGAGGGGGAGCAAGAAAAGAAATTAAAAACCGTTCATAAAATTATCGATCACTTGCTTGAGAATGGTTTTGGCAGAGACGCAACATTAATTTCTTTGGGCGGCGGGGTTGTTTGCGATATAACCGGCTTTGTTGCTTCAATTTTTATGCGAGGAGTTAACGTTATACAAATACCCACAACCTTACTTGCTCAAGTTGACGCCTCTGTTGGTGGCAAAACAGGAGTCAACCATAGCCTTGGAAAAAATCTCATTGGTTCCTTTCATCAGCCATCGGCTGTTATTTGTGACACAACCTTTTTATCTAGTCTTAACCCTAAAGAGATGTCAGATGGATTAGCTGAAATCATAAAATACGGTCTTATTTATGACCGTGATTTTTTTGTATGGTTGCAATCTAATGTTGCTAATATTTTAGAGCAAGATAGGGCCTCATTAGGACATGCTGTACAACGGTCTTGTCAAATCAAAGCTGAAATAGTTGCTCAAGATGAAAAAGAACAATCAATCAGAGCCATCCTTAACTTTGGTCACACCTTTGGCCATGCCATAGAAAACCAAACTGGTTATGATCAGTGGAGTCATGGGCAAGCAATTGCGGCCGGCATGGTTCTTGCGTCTAAATTATCAGCTAAAATGTCATTGATCTCGAAAGATGATGTTGGGGCGGTTAAAGATATATTATCAAAAGCCGGCTTACCGGTGGAACCCCCAAAAATTAATGTAAATGATTTTATTGATGCCATGAAAACAGACAAAAAAGTTAAAGATAGAGTGATTCAATTGGTGTTGTTAAAAGAGGTTGGCAATGCGTTTTTAACAGCTGATTACCTTGAACAAGATCTTGAGGATATATTGAGAGGGGTTATGTAATGACCATTGATAATAAAGACCGCCTAATATTTGCCCTTGATGTCCCAGAAGTTGATAGAGCAAAACAATTAGTGAATGAATTGGGGGATACGGTAAGTTTTTATAAAATCGGTATGGAGCTAATGATGACAGGGGATTATTTTGACCTCCTGGATTGGCTGGTTAAAAAAAATAAGAATGTTTTTGTTGATCTAAAGTTATTTGATGTTCCTGCAACAGTCTCTAAAGCAGTTAAACGCCTAAGTAAAAGAGGCGCCTATTTTACAACAATACACGGCAACCAAAGCATGATGGAGGCTGCTGCAGCTGAAAAAGGTGATTTAAAAGTCCTAGCCGTTACAGCGCTTACCAGTCTTGATCAAGGCGACCTTAATGACATGGGGTTTACATGTGATGTCCAAGAGTTGGTAGTATCTAGAGCTAAAAGAGCCCTTAGTTCAGGGTGTGATGGTATTGTTGCTTCAGGTTTGGAGTTAGAACATATAAGAAATGAAGTTGATCAAAAGCTTGTAATTGTTACCCCAGGCATTCGGCCAGTTCTCAACCGCCCAACAGACGATCAAAAACGAGTAGTAACCGTAGAACAGGCTTTTCAATGGGGCGCAGACCATATTGTAGTTGGGCGCCCGATAAAAAATGCAACCAACCCTAGAGAGGCGGCAGAGCTGATCCAGGAGTCCATTGCCAACTCCATTTAGAGCAACCCAGGTTAATTTTGTTGCTCTATGATTTGATTGATTGAAGCTTCAAACAACCCCAATCTTTTTTGAAATCTTGCCCTTTGTTTTTCATCAAGCGAGGCAATAATTTCAGCGGTAATTTGGTTGATCATCGTTCTCGTATTTGGGTCTTCAGAGCTGAGTGAATTGATATGGTTGGTCAAGGTTTCTTCAAAGTTTTTCTTCTGTCTTAAAGTGAGAATGGTTACAAATTGTTGATTCCATTGTATCCGATCACTGATTAACTGTTCTCTAGTGTCTTCTATGTCAGACAAAAGAAGCTGGATGGTATTTGTTTGCTCGTTATTCAGCCTGATACCCATCAACCTAAAAAACCTTGTGAAACTTTTTACTAAAGAACCCTGAAAATTTTTCCTTTGATTTTCCAGTTCCAACTTCCTTTCTTTTATTAACCCATCAAAATATATTGCTATTTCTTCGATTTGTTTGTTTGTGATGGTTTTACAAAACTCGACCATATAAGGAATAAAAAAGTCTCTACTTCTGTTGCCAAGCAGGATGCCTTTTTGATAAATATCATCGATGTCATTAGCACCTGTTGTGCTATCCAAAAACCTAAACTGTAAAAGTAGCTGATTGTACTCTGGCAACTCATTTTTTATATTCCAATACTTAAATTCCGATGTAGCTTTTCTAACATAGTCTTCTTGGGCGTTTGAAAAGTTTGCATACTCTAAAAATTGATTAGCGAGTAGTTGATCAATCCTCTCATACCACAACCCGCCCACAACGGAGCAAGCAGATAAACTAAAAAAGATTAAAACAACGATAATTTTTTTATGAGCTTGTCCAAACATAGTTTTCACAATACGACCTTAATTATTTTTCCAGGTATTTATTAAGGCTCTCCCAGACGGTGTTCTCAATTTGTTTATGACCTAAAACATTCGGATGTATCCCATCACTTTGCATCAACCCTTCTTTAACCATTGTTTTTAAGGTTCCTTGGATTAAGTTAAGGTTATATTCTTTTGCTAAGGCAGAAAAAATATTTTCAAACCCGTCTGTGTAAACAGCTCCGTAATTGGGCGGCAGCTGAACACCGATTAGCAGCACAGTAATACCACTGCGTTGTGCTAGATTAATCATATCTCTAAGGTTTTTCTCGATGGCTTCTAATGAGGTGCCTCTTAGTCCGTCATTACCGCCAAGCTCCAAAATTAAAATCTCAGGCTGATGAAATTTGATTAATTTAGGTAATCTAGATACTCCACCAGAGGTAGTGTCACCGCTTATTCCAGCATTGATCACTGCATAATTGTATTCGCTTTGTTCCAATCTTTTTTGTAGAAGAAGTGGCCAAGATTGTTGGTAATCTACCCCCAACCCCGCACTAAGGCTGTCCCCTAAAACAAGTATTTTTTTATTTATGCTTGTTGCTTCAGAAGCAGAGGTTGCTGTTGTGATAACTGTGAGTAAAATAGCAACAAAGAACCAAGAGCGCTTTGTGAAAGAATCAATTTTAGAAGTCCAAAACATTACAAAAGAAGTTAACAGCCCTGAAGGTGTGTTGACAATACTTAAAGATGTAAATCTAACAATTAATTCTGGTGATGTAACCTCAATTGTTGGCCCATCAGGCTCTGGAAAGACCACTTTATTGGCTATTATGGCAGGCCTTGATTTGCCAAGCAGAGGACGAATTATGCTTATGGGCCATGAGATAACAGCAATGAATGAAGATAAAAGGGCGCAAGTCAGAAGCAATGATGTGGGGTTTGTGTTTCAATCGTTTCATTTGCTGCCAAGGCTCTCAGCATTAGATAATGTGATGTTACCACTCGAGATTTTAGGCGATAAAAACGCGAAGAAAAAGTCACTGGAAGCGCTTAATCAAATAGGCCTTGAAAAACGGGTCAAACATTTGCCAAACCAGTTGTCAGGAGGAGAAAAACAGCGCGTAGCAATAGCAAGAGCCATGGTTAAACAACCTAAGATTCTGTTTGCTGATGAGCCAACAGGCAACCTGGACAAAACCAGCACTGAGGTTATTAGTGATTTATTGTTTTCTATTAACCGTTCATTCCAAACCACTATTGTGATTGTGACACATGATTTATTGTTGGCAAAAAACTGTGAAACTATGCATGAGCTTGATGAGGGCAGCCTTAAATGCTGAATGGTTTTTACTACGGGCTAAAAAAGTTCTGGTTTGACTTAACAAGCGGAGATTTAATTATTCTGTTTTTCTCAATTGTGTTAGCAGTTACCGCAATATCTAGCGTTAGTTTTTTAGGTGACCGTCTACAGTCTTCAATTCAGCAACAAGCTTCTGTGGTGTTGGCAGCAGACATGGCTTTCAGGTCGACTTCACCGTTGCCCGAAGATTATCTGACATCAGCAACCAACCAAGGACTAAGGGTTGCTAAAACCATTTCTTTTTTGAGTATGGCGCTAGCCAATAATGATAATTTACTTGCCTCTATTAAGGCCACCACTAGCACTTACCCCTTAAGAGGCACAGTGGTGTTGAAGGATTTTACAGGCGAGGTTTTATCAAATGACAAAGGCACGCCAAACTCAGGCTATATTTGGGTTGAACCAAAACTGGTTGAGGCGCTCAACTTAAAACAAAGCGACCAATTAGTTATTGGCAATGCGTCGTTTGTGGTTGAGGCAATTTTAGACGATTACCCTGATCGTAACGTTGGGTTTTTAGCGTTTTCTCCAACGATTATTACCAATATTGCTGACCTCAAATCAATGGGTGTAATACAAACAGGAAGTCGCGTGGTTTATCGTCAATTGTTTTCTGGTACTGAGAATCAGGTCAATTTATTTTTTGATTCTGTTTCTAACTTGCCTGAAGAGGTTCGCGTACAACGTCTAGACGAAGTTGGTGACCAGTTGGGTAGGACCCTAGATCGGTCAACCCGTTTTTTTAATCTAGCCGGATTGTTTACGATTGTGATAGCTGCTATTTCATCAATGATTGCTGCCAGACGATACGCTGCTCGGCATCTTTTAAACACAGCTTTAATGAAAGTGTTTGGCGCATCAAAAAAATTTATTTTGAGCTCACAAATCTGTCAATTATTGATCATGATAGTTCTGGCAACCTCAGTGGGTTTGTGTTGTGGGTATTTGATCCAATCATTATTAATTAGTTTATTGGATGAGTTGATTGGCAGCGACTTGCCCCCACCATCTTTGCAACCGGTTTTTATAGGTTTTTTAACCTCAGTCAGCCTTGTTTTTGCTGCTACCGCACCTTATTTAAAGTTATTGGGTGAGGCAGAGCCAATTCGCATTCTAAGAAATGATTTTGCTTTTCATCTCAAAAATAACATCGGAGTTTATACGCTAGCTATATTAACTTTAACAGCGTTTTTGTTGGTGTTGCTTGAGGATGTTAATTTGGTGCTTAGCATTCTGGGCGCAATGTGCGTTTTGGTTATTGTGCTCTCTGTCTTGGGTTATTTTGTTGTTTGGCTTTTATCTCTCTATAGCAATGTCTCTGGGTCAGGTTGGCGAATGGGTCTTAGAAATATTTCACGACGACGCAATGCCAGTATCCTACAAATCGTTGTCTTTGGTCTGTCACTTACTTTTCTTATGGCGCTAACAGAGACACGCACTGATTTACTTGAGTCATGGAAAGAAACGCTAAAAGAAGACACCCCAAATTACTTCTTTTTTAATATTCAGGATTATGAGACTGCCGATATTAACTCTTTTTTTAAAGACAGATTAGAACAACCCATCACTTTTACCCCATTAATACGTGGGCGGTTACTTGGGGTGACTTCATCATCTGGCGAGCCTGTTAAAGCACAAAATATGATTGAGCGTGAAGCTAACCTTACATGGTTTGATGCCTTACCTGAGAATAATTTAGTGGTCGAAGGAGAATGGTGGTTGAGTGATCTGGGCCCCCCGTCTGTGTCAGTTGATAAAGATATTGCTGCCTCGATGAACCTATCGATTGGTGATCGTTTGAGCTTTACTGCAGGCGGTATGAGTTTTGAGGCAACCGTGTCAAGCTTTAGAGAAGTGCAATGGGAAAGTTTTGCTCCTAATTTCTTTTTTATTTTATCCCCGGGCTTAGGTAGAGATTTGCCCCAGTCTTTTATTACCAGCCTTAATGTCCCACCTGACTCTAGAGTTGCTAATGAGTTTATCGAGCGTTTCCCCACGGTCACTAGCGTCGATTTAGAAGCGGCGCTCTCACAAATAAGATCTATTGTTAACAGTGCTTCACTCGCTGTTCAGGCCATATTTATTTTGTCTCTTTTTGCTGGGATACTGACCTTGGTAGCGGCTATTTTCTCAAGCGTTGATCAACGTAAAAAAGAAACCGCGGTCATCCACACCATGGGCGCGACAAGAAGAACAATATTTGCTGCTGTCGCGGCTGAGTTTTTAGGCTTGGGTATTTTGTCAGGGTTGACCGCAGTGTTGGCGGCCATGTTATTTTCAGGGTTTTTATCAACCCAAATTTTTGAGCTCAATTACACGCCAAACCCCATTATATTTATTAGTGGTTTTTTGGTTGGGGTAACCTCAATTGCTGTTGCTGGAATGCTGGCGGTACGGCAAGCCATATACAGCCCAGCTATTCTGACACTGAGAAACTATTAACTAAACACCTCAAGAGCTCACTACATTGATGGGTTTGTTGTTTAGGAAGGCAGCAATATTGTCTGCAATTCGATCCAAGGCTCTTTGTCTAGCCTCTTGAGCTGCCCAAGCAATGTGTGGGGTGATAATCAAATTGGAGTATTGTTTTTGCATTAACGGGTGATCCGAATCCGGAGGCTCTTGATTGAGCACATCAATAGCAGCCCCAGCGATGGTTTTATTTTTAATGGCTTTAATGAGTGCGTGATCATCGATCAAACCCCCTCGTGCGGTGTTAATTAAAATGGCTGATGACTTCATTTTTTCAAATGCACTCTCATCAAATAGCTCAGTTGTGTCCTCTGTTAAAGGGCAATGAAGACTGATGATGTCTGATTCTGTTAACAAGGCATCAAAGGAAACACGGTCGACTCCTTCATCCGATTTGTTGTTCTTAGTAAAACTCTCACCGATCAAAATTTTTAAACCCAATGTCTCAGCTGCTCGAGCCACACCTTGTCCTAACACCCCATAACCTATAATCCCAAGGGATTTACCCGAGAGCTCAGTAATAGGGTGTTGTAGCAAACTAAAGGATTTACCGTCTTGCCAATCCCCATTGTCCATCGAAGCACTGTAATCTCTAGACGAATGCTTTAATGTCAGTATTGAAAGCAACACATGTTGAACCACTGACTCAGTGCAATAGTCCCTAATATTACAGACCACAACCCCTGATTGTTTTGCTGCCTCTAGATCAATATTATTAGTTCCGGTAGCGGTTACACAGATCAATTTAAGTTTGGTTGCTCGAGCAAACACATTAGCATCAAAGACCACCTTATTAGCAATAGCCACTTCAGCGTCTTCTATTCGAGCAAGAACTTCTTCCTCATTTGAAAAAGCGTAAACCACAATCTCAGGTAACAATGCTTCAATTGAGCCAAGATCCAAGTCATTGGCGTCCACGGTTTTGTAGTCTAAAAAAACAGCATGCATGTATAATCCCCTTAAGTATGAAAACATTTTACCAACAATGATGCCAGATTTGCCGAGCATTCATGCTTTGGCGGTTATGGGCCTTACAGCGGTAGGTCTTTATATGTTTTCACGTGATTGGATCCCTATCGAGACCACCGGTTTAGTGATTTTAGCCACAATAGTCAGTCTGTTTTTTATATTTCCATACAACTTCAACGGCAACCCAATTAACCCGATTACATTTTTTATTGGTAGTTTTGGTAATGAAGCGCTGATTACCATTTGTTTGTTGCTTGCCGTGGGTAAGGCCATTGAAATCAACCACTCGTTGCAACCCCTTATCGGCTTTTTATCAACCTCGTGGCTTACTTATCCAAAACTCTCTTTGTTGGCAGTCCTGTTGTTTGGAGCGTTTTTCAGTGCCTTTATTAATAACACCCCGATTGTAGTGATGTTAATCCCTGCCTTGATTGCGGTTAGCAAAAAGGCTGAAATTAGTTCTTCAAAAATTCTCATGCCAATGGGTATGGCAACCTTAATAGGTGGCATGTCAACCACCATAGGTACTTCAACTAATCTTCTGGTGGTGGGTATTGCGAATGATATGGGTTTGGAAACAATCCAATTGTTTGATTTCGTCCTCCCAGCAGTGATTGCAGGATCAATTGGAATGATGTTTTTGTGGCTAGTTGCACCTCGATTGCTTCCTAATGACCCCCCGCGATCCACAAAAGAGTCAACACGAATATTTGAAGCTGCTTTGTATGTGGATGCCGATGGATTTACTGATGGTAAAACACTGGTGGAAATTCAAGAAAAAGCTGGCAATGACTTTATAATTGAAAAAATTAAACGTTCTGACTCTTTGTTTGTGGCTAAGATCCCCTCCATTATGTTCGAGGCGGGAGATCGAATTTATGTTAACGACACACTAGAAAACCTCCAGGAATATCAACAGCTTCTAGGGCTGAGTTTATTTGAAGAAGAGGTGGCGGAAGAGGCGGAAACAGAGATTGGATCAGAGGTTCAATTAGCTGAGGTTGTCATCACATCGGGCTCCTTTTTGGATCATACTAGTTTAAATGCCCAACATTTTTCATCTCGTTTTAATTTATTACCAATCGCGGTGCATAGCGGATCCACAGGCATAGAGTTGAAGGGCGAAATAGCCGCCAAAACACTCACCCCTGGCGATGTGGTTTTGGTGCAAGGCAGTCTTGAGGCAATCGAGAATTTAAAAACCAATTCAAACATGTTGGTGATTGAAAATGAGGATTTAGATCTTGGGACGAAGCGTTCGTTTATTCCTCTATACATTATGGTTGGAGTTGCCGGTCTAGCGGCGTCTAATTTATTGCCGATATCGATTGCAGCAATGCTAGGATTAATTGGAATGTTGGTGTTTCGACTAATGAAGTGGAGTGATGTTGGTAACGCGATGAATATCCCTATCATTATGTTGATTGTTGCCAGCTTAAGTTTAGGGAATGCTCTTGTGATCACGGGAGGGTCAGATTATCTGGCTGAACTATTCGTCTATGCGACAAGCTCGATGTCAGTGGCTTTGATTCTTAGCACATTAATGTTACTTATGGCGGTGTTAACAAATGTTGTCTCCAATAACGCCGCTGCGGTCATTGGCACACCAATAGCCATCAATATTGCACAGCAGCTAGGCGCTTCACCCGAGCCTTTTGTTTTAGCGGTTTTATTTGGTGCAAACATGAGCTTTGTGACTCCAATTGGGTATAAAACCAATTTGTTAATTATGGGTGCCGGAGGGTATAAATTTAATGATTTTGTCAAAGTAGGTCTCCCTTTAGCCTTTATTATGTGGGTTGCTTTCTCGATTATATTGCCCGTCCTCTATTTATAGTTTTTATAACCCCTGATTTATCATTGATTGCCCATCTTTCTTCTTGACGATTGTTATTTAACAAGAGATACTTTGCCAACTTATGATTAACTTGGTTATAAATCAAAACAATTGGTGGAAGCTCTCCTAGGAGAGGGCGAAGCCTGTCTGATTCAAATAACAAGGTTTACCCATCTCCCTAATCGGCGATGGGTTTTTTTTTGAGAAATGGATAAATATTTTGACATAGCAATGGATACAGAAACACCGGCCTCAGCTTTTATTAAGCTGCGGTCGTTAAAACCGTGTTTTTTATTAGAAAGCATTGAACAAGGTGTTGATCAGTCGCGGTTTTCTTTTCTTGGTTTGGGCGTGTCTGATGTTGTTCAGGTTAAGGGTGGGTTGTTTAGTGTCAATGGGACCGCTTTAGATGCCCCCCAAACACTTGGTGAGATGATGGATCTGTTTAGAAACACATTGGATAAGATTCCCACCCTAAAACCGAGAATTTCTCATATTCCTTTTAGCGGCGGCTTGGTTGGGTTTAGCAGTTATGACATGGTCCGATTTTTTGAACACTTGCCTGTGCCCCAACATAAAAAAGGCATACTGAACCCACCGGATTGTGCTTATTTAGCGCCGACATCGCTACTTGTTTTTGACCATGAAAAGAATTCAATTGCAGTGCTTCACTCAGGCACAGAAGAAGAGAGGCTTGAATTAGAAACTAATATAATTAACTTGTTAACATTAGAACCCACCCAGCCAAACCAAAATATTTCTTATTCTCAACCCATACCGAATATTGAGCCAGAGATTTTTTATAAGGCGGTTGAAAAAGCCAAACACCATATTTATGAGGGTGATATTTTTCAAATCGTCTTATCCATAGCTTTCTCTGGTGATTATGACCTAGACCCCTTTGATGTGTATCGGGCTATGAGGCTTGTCAACCCATCACCATATATGTTCTTTTGTGATATTGATGGATTCCAGGTTGTGGGCTCCTCTCCAGAAGCACTGGTTAGGCTTAGTAACAACACAGCCTCTCTGCGCCCAATTGCAGGCACTCGACCCAGAGGCAAAACCCCTGAAGATGATCTTGCAAATGAACAATCATTATTGGCTGATGATAAAGAAATTGCTGAACATGTAATGTTGGTGGATTTGGCACGTAATGACTTAGGCAGGGTTGCACAACAGGGCACAATAAACGTTAACCCTTATCAATCAATCGAACGCTACAGTCATGTAATGCATATTGTTAGCGGTGTTCAAGGCATTTTAGATAATGACAAAGACGCTTTCGATTTGTTTGCTGCTGCTTTTCCAGCGGGCACACTTGTTGGCGCCCCTAAGGTTAGAGCCATGGAGTTGATTGATGAAATTGAGCCAAGCCTGCGAGGTGTTTATGGAGGGACAGTCGGTTACTTTGCTAATAATGGAGATATGGATCAGGCAATTGCTATACGCACCATTGTATTTTCTAAAGGACGTTATTGTTTTCAAGCTGGCGCTGGGATTGTTGCTGACAGCGTCCCAGAAACTGAATTTGATGAAGTGATGGCAAAAAGTGAAATCCTAAGAACGGCCCTGAAAATGGTTAAGGAGGGTGTGTGATGATTAAAATGCTCATGATTGATAATTTTGACTCCTTTACCTATAACCTAGTGCAGGGTTTTAGAACCCAGGGCGCTGAAGTCATCGTGTTTAGAAATAACGCTATTGATATTGAACAGGCACAAGCCCTAGAGCCAACTCATTTAGTAATATCACCTGGTCCTGGGCGACCTACAGATGCAGGTGTTTCAATACAGTTGATACAATATTTTGGGACTAAAATCCCTATACTTGGGGTGTGTTTAGGGCACCAATGTATTGTGGAAGCCTTCGGTGGAAAGATAGGCTATGCACAACAATTAATGCACGGTAAAACCTCAATTATTCAGCACGATCAAGCAACTATTTTTACAGATCTTGATAATCCATTGGTTGCAGGGAGGTACCATTCTTTGGCTGCTGACATAACAACGCTGCCAAAGAGTTTAGATATTTCAGCAACCACAAAAGACAGTGAGATTATGGCGGTTCGACATAAAACTTATTCAATAGAAGGTGTGCAGTTTCATCCTGAGAGTATATTGACTCCTTTAGGTGAAAAACTAATGCATAATTTTTTACAACAAGAGAAACGAGGCTAATCATGAGTAAAGACCCACAACAGATTTTATCCGCATTAATGAGTAAAAGTGATATTGGGGAACGTTCTGCTTATGATTTGATGGAGTTTCTTGCAGAAGGTGAGATAAGCCCAGTGATGGCAGGCGCTATTTTGACTGCGCTTCGTATCAAAGGGGAATCGGCAGAAGAAGTTCGAGGTTTTGCAAACGCTATGAGAGCTTTGGCCACACCTATAGATATAGAGGGTGAAGAGAAAACAATAGATATTGTAGGCACTGGAGGTGATGGTTCCAATAGCTTTAATTTATCAACAGGAACTGCCCTTTTAAGTGCTGCCACAGGATTAAAAGTGGTCAAACACGGCAACCGATCTGTATCAAGTAAGTCTGGCAGTGCTGACTTGTTGGAGGCATTGAATATACCTTTGGCTGATAATCCTGAGACTGTTAAAACGCTTCTCAAAGACCATGGGTTTGTCTTTTTGTTTGCACCATTTTTTCATCCAGCAATGAAACATGTTGCTCCCATTCGTCAATCATTAGGCATTAGAACCGTGTTTAATATATTGGGACCACTAACAAATCCTGCACAACCTAATTTTTATTTACTTGGTGCTTTTAGCTCCCCAATGGCAAAACTCATGGCGGAGGCTTTATCTGGCATGAGTATTGACCGAGCATTTATTGTGCACGGGTTAAATGGTTGGGACGAGCCAACCCCAGTAGGAGAATTCGAGCTATATGATGTGAAGCCTAATCATGTTCAGCGCATCATAAGGGACCCCAAAGATTTTGGCATTGATAGGTGCACAGAGGATGACCTAAAGGGCGGAGACGCAAAGGTGAATTCTGCAGCCCTAATCAATGTCTTTAACCAAAAAGATCAGGGCCCACATAAAGACGCTTTGGTTTTGGGCGCTGGCCTAGCTTTGGAGGTTTCTAATACAGTCAGTAATTTAAAAGAAGGCATAGAGTTGGCTAAAGCAACAATTGATAACGGCAAAGCAACCCAAATGATCAACTCATTATCGATAGATGACTAAATCAACAGACAATTTTTTGTTAACCATGGCAAGCAAGAGTCGTGAGAGGTACCAGTCAAGCTCTCAAAGCATAAGCGAGCATCAATTAATTGAACGCTGTGGAATAAACAAACCCAACACAACGTTCCCATTAAACAAAGACGGCTTCACGTTTATTGCAGAGATCAAGAAAGCATCACCGTCTATTGGAGAATTATCACCAGATAATTTTGATCTGCACCATCAAGCTCAACATTACATTACAGGGGGCGCAGACATTATTTCTGTCTTAACTGAGCCCTCAAGATTTTTAGGCTCTCTTAATGATTTATCACAACTAAGCAAGCAATATCCAAATACTCCATTTATGCGAAAGGACTTTCTTGTGCACCCTTATCAAGTCTCAGAAGCTTGTTATGCTGGCGCAGTAGGGGTTTTATTAATTGCTGGTATTTTATCTGATAGCCAATTGGAAACCATGATCAAACGTGCACAAAAGCACCACATGTTTGTTTTGGTTGAAGCATTCAATAAAAAGGAGTTGGAGCAGAGTATCAGTGTAATTACTAAACTCAACAATCAACCAAGCTCTATAATGTTGGGCGTCAATTGTAGGGATTTAAAAACTCTCAAAGTAAACTTTTCTTGGTTTGAGCAGCTAGCTGAAGCATTACCCAAAGGTTTGGTTTGTGTTGCAGAAAGTGGAATTAATGTTCCAAGTGATATTAGAAAAATAGTGAACTGGGGGTATAAGGGTGCTCTAATCGGGACAACATTAATGCAGTCTAACAATCCTGCGCAGACGTTATTAGAGTTCAGACAAGCAGCTATAATTGCCCAACAAGCCCTATGAAAACATTAATCAAAATATGTGGGTTAAATAACGAAACCTCTGTGGTGACCGCAGCTCAAAACGGGGCTGACATGCTGGGTTTCGTGTTTGTTCCGTCATCTCCTCGATACATAACACCAGAGCAGGCAAATAACCTCCAGCAATTCATCCCTGAAGGCATTGAAACCGTCGGAGTAATGCTTCATCCAACCCAGAGCGAGATTGAGACAGTGCTTGACCAGGTGAAACTTGATTATATACAGACTGACGCTGAGGATTTTAATGTACTTGATTTAAAGGGAGGTGCAAAGGCGCTGAAAGTGTATCGAGACAAAGAGGGTTTTAATATTAATTCTATAGAAGATAACCCGTTTGCCTTATTTGAAGGTCCTGTTAGCGGAGTTGGCGATTTAGTTAATATTTTAAGAGCTAGAGAAGCATGTGAAAATAAGCAAATTATACTCGCTGGTGGGTTATGCGCTGAGAATATTAACAAGATACTAAAACAGACAGGACCGGTTGGGGTTGATGTGAGCTCAGGTGTTGAAATAGATCGAGGAGTCAAAAACGAACAAAAAATTATTGAATTTATTAGAATTGTTCGTGCCTTTGATGAAGGGGTAAGCAATGAACCAAGAAAATAAAAAACTACTGCAACAACTTTTAGAGGGGGAGTTCCCTGATTCCCAGGGTCGATTTGGTATTTTTGGCGGCCAGTATGCTCCAGAAACCCTAATGCCGGCATTAAAAAACTTGGATAACAAGGTAAAAACATTGTTAACAGACGCCTCTTTTATGGGTGAGTTTTCAACAGAGTTAAACCAATGGGCTGGAAGACCTACAGCGCTTACACACGCAAAAAAACTAAGCGAGCTTTGGGGTGTTGAGGTGTATTTGAAGCGAGAAGATCTTGCCCACACTGGCGCACACAAAATAAACAATGCGTTAGGGCAAGCATTAATTGCAAAAAAATTAAATGCTAAGCGAGTCGTTGCAGAAACTGGAGCTGGTCAACACGGTGTGGCCTCCGCTGCAGCTTGCGCAAGAGTAGGTATACCTTGTGTTGTTTATATGGGCGCTATAGATATTGAAAGACAAGCACCTAATGTTGATCGAATGCGACAGCTTGGTGCAGAAGTAATTCCTGTAACCACAGGTGATCAAACATTAAGAGCTGCTGTGGATGAAGCTTTTAGAGATTGGGTGGGCAGCCCAGATGATACTTATTATATTTTGGGCTCAGTGGTAGGTCCACACCCTTATCCTTATTTAGTTAGAGAATTACAATCGATCATTGGCAAAGAGGCAAGGGAGCAAATTATTACTCAAGCCGGAGGATTGCCAGACGCTGTTTTTGCTTGTGTTGGTGGTGGTTCGAACGCAATAGGTATTTTCCATGCTTTTCTTGGGGATGAGTCAGTAGATTTATGTGGTGTTGAGGCAGGCGGCAGGAGCCAAAAACTAGGAGACAATGCAGCCACATTAGCTTCAGGAAAGCCTGGAATATTGCATGGTACTTACTCTATGTTACTCCATGATGATGATGGTCTAGTCCAAGAAACACATTCAGTATCAGCAGGTTTAGATTACCCTGGCGTTGGCCCAGAGCATGCTTTTCTTCAATCTATAGGCAGAGTAAGTTATACCTCAGCAGAAGATGGAGAAGCACTAGAACAGGTTAGGGCATGTTGTGGGTTGGAAGGCATATTACCGGCTTTAGAGAGCGCCCACGCGTTCGTTGGTGCTAAAAAATGGGCAGAAGCAAATCCAAGTAAAACAGTGTTAATTGGTTTATCTGGAAGGGGCGATAAGGATATGCCAACGCTTAGTAAGTTGTTTAATAATTAAAAAGGTCATGACACATGTTTGGTAGTGAGTTAATTGAAGATAGGGTCAGAAACCCCAAACAAAAAGGACCGGCTATTGTGCCTTTTATTACAGCTGGCTACCCACATAAGGATGATTTTTTAAGTCTAGTTCAAGCATTAGCTGATTGTGCAGATGTCATAGAGATAGGGGTTCCATTTTCAGACCCAATGGCAGACGGAGTCACTATTCAGCGTTCTAGCCATCTAGCTATAGAAAGCGGAGTAAGGCTTCGGTGGATACTCAATCAATTAAAAACCATAAGTATTAACACCCCTATCATTTTAATGAGTTATTTAAACCCTTTATATGTTTACGGCTACACTCAATTAGCTCAAGACTCCAAAGACGCTGGTGTTGATGGTTTTATAGTCCCTGACCTCCCTATTGAGGAAGGCGAAGAGCTAAGAGAAATATTGAAACTAGCAGGCCTTGGTATGATTCAATTGGTCACCCCAGCAACCCCAGAAGACCGGATTAAAAAAATTGCAGCAAAAAGTTCAGGTTTTTTGTATGCGGTTACAGTGAAGGGTGTCACAGGGGGTAATGACGGGTTACCAAAAGAAGTGACCGGTTATCTTAAAACCGTTAAAGCGCTTACAACAATCCCAGTTTGTGCGGGTTTTGGGGTTAGGTCCAGTAGCGATGTCGCATTGCTTGAACCGCTTGTTGATGGAGTTATTGTTGGCTCTGCTTTGGTTGAGGCAATTGAAGATCAAGTGTCACCAGTTGATTTTTTAACCTCCCTGCGGGCTTAAAGACTAAACGTTTCAATATAGCTTTTGAAAGACTGATTCACTTGATCAGTTGTTAGAGCAAAATCATCAAGATTGTAATGATGAGATGATTTCCTTAATTGGGACTTATTGATAAAAGCCTCTATCTTCGCTCTAGTGTGAGCATCTAAATTAAGTTTAAATTTTTTAAAGATAGTTTCAGTTAAACCAAAAGGGTTATTAATAAACTCATTAAAGTTAATATCAATCATATTTGACTCATTGATTAATGTTCGTTGATCTAAAAAATTCTCAATAGCTTTTGCCCAAAATGACAAGGCACCTTGCCCTATTTCATGCTTATCAATCGATTTGGAAAAAGCTGATCGTAAATGGGCTGATAAACTGCTGATTGATGCAATTGTGTCTTTCGGATGTCTATGGATAAAGACAAACTTAGCCTCTGGGTAGGTGTTTAGAATTTCCGATATATGTTGGATATGACAAGGGTCTTTTAGCAACCAATAGTTTGGTTTAGAAGTCGTTTCTAAAGCTTGTAAAAAACGTTTATGCCAAAGCAGTGCTGATGAGTAATCACAGTTGTTAATGAACGATGCATATTCTGGAACCCTTGATGAATAAGAAAAACTAATACTCCTAAAATCCAACGCTGTAATCAATTGACACTCTTCAGGAAGAACCGCTTTCATGGGATGAATATTCTTTAGTTTAGGTACCAATCTTTTTAATAACGCTAATTCAGCCTCTGTTTTAATTTTCTTATAGGCTTGTTGATACGGTGAAGTAGCTAACGGCATCATTTGAAATATTTCCCAAGTTAGAGGCCCTCTCAATTCATCAGAACAATGCAGAAGATCAAGGAGGTATGTTGTCCCTGATCTTGGTAATCCACTAACAATGATGGGTGTAGAGGGTTCTGCGAGATTGTTATTGTTGATGAACTGAAATAAACGTCCTCTGGATTCTAGTGTTTTTACAATACCTCTTTGCACCGAAAGAGACCCCAATCTAGTCAGGTTAGAGTGATTTTCATAATCCTTTAAAAGGATAGATAAAGGTTCTCTGTAAGTCTCCTCACCCAAAGGAAGGTTGACCTTATTTAATAGAGAATCAATATTAAACAAATAAACCCCCTATGATTTTGGTTTAGAAAGTAACAGCACAACAAACCCAAACCCTAATAACCACCATCCTGCAAGTACTTCTAATCCGAGGAGCGTCCCTCCAACCAGCATCACCGCTAATCCAAGAAGGCTTTGATAGAAGGTTTTGCTAACTGACTTGAGAAAATCTTCATTAGTGTCGTTGCTTCTGAAGTCAACATCTAAGAATTGTTTTGCAAGGGTTGGTAATTCCTCAATGGTTCTTTTAATCTCTGGGGCATCTTTCTGTAGTTTATTGAGAACTGATTTTAAGTTGGTTTGTTGGTCTTTCCATTCATCAAGAACGGGTTTTGCTGCAGCCACTATATCTAATTGAGGGTATAGTTGCCGACCTAGACCTTCTATATTTAGAAGTGTCTTTTCTAGTTGGATCAGTTGAGGCTGGTTTTCCATTTTAAATTCTCTTGCGGTTTGAAAGAGGCGTATTAATAATTGTCCAAAAGATATATCTTCAAGAGGTCTATCAGCAATAGGGTCACAAACCGTTCTTATGGAGGCTTCAAAAGCATCTAATCTGGTTTCTTTTGGAACCCAACCAGCATCCACAAAGCTTGAGGCAATCGTCGTATAGTCTCTTTCGAAAAATGCAGAGAAACTTCGAGCCAAGTAACGCTTATCTTTTTCATCTAAGCTGCCCACAATACCAAAATCAACGGCAGCGTAGAGCGGTTTTTCTGGGTTAGCAATATCAACAAAAACATTTCCAGGGTGCATATCAGCATGGAATAAATTATGGAGAAAAACCTGTGTAAAAAATATTTGAACACCATTGATAGCAAGTTGTTCTATATTGACTCCAGCAGCTTTTAATTCCTTAATATTATTAATTGGTATCCCATGAATGCGTTCTTGGACCAAGATGTTTGTTTTACAATAATCCCAATAAATTTTAGGGACTTTTATAATTTCTGAACCCTCCCAATTTCTGCCTATTTGTGCACAATTTGCAGCCTCTCTGACTAAATCAAGCTCATGCAATACAGTCGTTTGATAATCAGAGACCACTTCTATTGGACGCAGTCGTTTTGATTCTTCGGAGTAATTATTAATTAATTTTGCACATAGGATAAGAATCTCCATGTCTTTTTCTATTGCTTCCCAAATATTAGGACGAAGTATTTTCACAATCACTTCTTCACCGCTTTTTAGTGTGGCAAGATGAGCTTGTGCAATTGAGGCTGAAGCGAAAGCATTGCTATCAAAGTCTGTAAAAATATCCATTGCAGGCTGCCCAAAAGCCTTTAATATTTCTTGTTCAGCTAGGTCTGAAGAAAAAGCAGGGACATCATCCTGTAATTTTGACAGCTCTGTTGCAATATCTTCAGGAAGTAGGTCGGGCCTTGTTGAAAGTGACTGACCAAATTTTACATACAGGGGCCCTAAATCCTCTAGTGCACACCTAAGTCGTTCCCCTCTAGATGAGGATGTTGTTTTTCTAAACCATAGTCTTGGAGACAAATAAAATATCCAACGTAGAGAATGCAGAGCAGGAATATCAGCAATAAATTCATCCAATTGATAATGAATTAAAGTTTTCTGGATTTTTAGTAGTCGAGATAATGTTTGTATTCTTTTCATCTTATTGTTTATGTCCAACGTGTAAAGCAACAATACCCGCGGTAAGATTGAAATATTCTGTATTTATAAACCCTGCAACCTGCATCATATTAACCAGTGTTTCTTGATCAGGATGCGTGCGAATAGATTCAGCTAGGTATTGATAGCTGTCAGCATCGTTCACCACCCATGCTCCTAATTTTGGCAGAACATTAAAGGAGTAAAAGTCATAAAACGGAGCAATGATTTCATTTGCTTTAGAAAATTCCAGTATCAGTAGTCTGCCACCCGGCTTGATGACTCTGAACATGGAGGATAATGCGGCCTCTTTATTGGTCACATTACGCAAACCAAAGCCTATAGTGACACAATCAAACGTGTTGTCATTAAAAGGAAGCTCCTCAGCATTTGCTTGAATAATCTGTATGTTTTTCAGTTGACCTTGATCCAGTAATTTAACCCTTCCTTTGTTAAGCATGGGCGCATTAATATCAGTTAAAATTATTGACCCTGATTGACCTACTTGATTTTGTAATAGGGCACTGAGATCACCGGTGCCACCTGCAACATCCAGGGCTGACATGCCTTCTTTTAACCCAGTATGCATTAAAGTAAAGCGTTTCCAGAATCGATGAATACCAAACGACATAAGATCATTCATGAGATCATATTGTTTAGCTACTGAGTCAAAAACCTCCTCAACTTTTTTAGTTTTCTCAGGCTCGGTTACATCTTGAAAACCAAAGCTTACTTGTTTTTTTTTGTTTGTCATTTTTTCCCTGATCTTGGGTGGGCCTTGTCATAAGTTTCTGCAAGATGCTGAAAATTTAAGTGAGTATAAACCTGTGTGGTGCTAATGTCTTTATGTCCCAAAAGTTCTTGTACAGCTCTTAAGTCACCACTGGCCTCTAATAGATGAGTAGCAAAACTATGTCTAAGCAAATGAGGGTAAACAGTTTGCTGTAAACCATTCTTTTTAGCCCAATGATTAATACGACTCTGCACAGATCTTCTGCTTAAACGAGTCCCTCGATTGCTCACAAACAAGGCTTCTTCTTCAGGCGCTGCTAGCTGTGATCTAACTTTCATCCATTCTTGTATAGCTTTTATAGCCTTGGATCCTATAGGCAGCATTCTTTTATTATTTCCCTTCCCAATCACAGTAAGGCTCATGTCTTGAATATTTAGATCAATAGGATTTAAGGTAACTAACTCAGACAATCTAAGGCCCGAAGAATACAAAAGCTCCATAATAGCTTTATCTCTAAGGCTAATAGGATCTACCTGTGAAATATTTAGTAGCTGATTAACTTGGTCGACATCTAAAACCCCTGGTAATTTTTGTGGAGCTTTTGGAGTTTTTATACCGTCAGCAGGATTAGTTTTCAGAAGGTTTTCTCTTACTAAATAATTCATAAAGCTTCTAATCGCTGACAATTTTCTTTGAATACTTCTTGCCCCAAGACCGTCTATAAAAATCTGTGCTGCATAACTTCTTATATGATGAGGTTTTATTTCTGACCACAGTGATATATTTTGAGAGCTCGCAAATGTTGCAAGGTCATTTATATCCTTAGCATAATTCAAAACAGTGTGTTTTGAATACCTCCGCTCAGTTTCTAGGTGTTGAAGAAACTTTTTTTGTAATGTTTGAGATTCTGGTTTCATTAATTAAATAGAGGCGGCCTTCTAATATTACTTATCTAATTCTCTAGCAGACTTCAGTGCAGCTAATGCCTCCTCTTTTTCGCCTAGTTCAGACAGAACGAGAGCAAGCTCCGTATATTTAGAAGTACTATGAGATAGTTCAATTGACCGCTCTAGACACTGTTTTGCTTTAGACCATAAGCCGTCTCTTTGAGCTAACCTGCTCGCAGTGAGCCAAAGGTTTGCATCACGAGGCCTATTTTCCAGCCATTTATCAATACGATTAGATAATTCATTAATACTGGGATTGCTTAAATCCGCATAAAGCAAGATAAGTGTTTTGCTCCAAGTATTAGGAATTAGTTTCCTGAGCTCTGCCTCTGCTTTTATATGCTCCTCGCTACCCAACCAACCTTCAATTTTTCCTGTCATTACTAATGGATGTTTTTCTATCGATTTGGGTATTCTCTCAAGAATTGGCTCTAAGGGTTTGTTATTACGAATAGCGTCCCTTATAACTTCAAGAATCATGTCTGCTAAACTGTCTTCATCAACATGTTTGTCAAACTCAAACACTTTTCTTAAGACCAGCGGATAATCTTTTGTTGCAATAAGAATTGCAAAAAGCAGTTGATGGGCAGCTGGGTTCGTTGGACTAATTTCAAGCAACTGATCAACATAGACTTTTGCATCAATATAATTTTTAGAATTAATCAAAAGGGTTGCCACAAAGTTCAGGACATAGGGTTTAATTTTGGGAAAGGCGTTTAAACTTTTTTCTATCCACTCTTCACGTGACGCATGGTCACCAGTAGCTTCAGATAGCTCTATATTCAACAAAAAAGATTGTAGTAGGGGCTCAGTGTTTGAAACAGCGGACTTTATTTTTTTTCTAGCTTTTAATTGTTCTCCTTTGGCTAACATAAGGAGTCCCTCATTAAGCAGTTTATTAGAACGATGAACACTACGTTTAGATAGCTTTTCTTTAATAAGGTTTGGGGAGTTCCATACCAAACCAATAATTCTTAAACAGATATATAAGCCCAGCAATCCAAGAACAAACACCGGGACTGATGTTTCGATAGAGTAACCAATAAACTCTAGTAAAACATAACCATTGTCTTCTAAAAAATAATTTGCTGACACCACGCCTATTGATATAAGGAGAATTATTATTACGACACTTTTCATGCTTTTCGAAGCCGCTGTATTTCTTCGATTGCCTGGTTAATCGTTTCATTATTAGGTCTTAAAACAATCTGTTTTAAAGATTGAAGCTCTTCTGTCATCTCAGGATTGTTTTCAAGCTCAGATTTATAATATTCGTTAAGTTTGGCAATTAGCCCGTCCAAGGCTTGTTGATAATTTTCATCTTGTCTTTGTTTAACAGAGAGTTTTATAAGGTCAATATTTAAGACCATTAAAGAATTAATCACTCTTTGTTCCTCACTTTTTAAGCGTCTTATATCAAACTGATTTTTAGATTTGACCACAACTAAGGTGTTTAAACTTTTTGTTAAACCTTGCCACAAGCTTTTTATCTCCTCGGTTGAAAGGTAGGACAAGAGACTTCTCTGTTCAATAGGGGTTTTATCTTCAGTGATTAATGGCAAAGGCTTCAGCAAAAGTTTGACCTTATCTAATGCGGTTAATATCAAACTTGTTGGGTTGTTTTTAATGGCATCATTAATTCCAGTAATTGATAATGCAATTAATCGGTTTATAGAATCATTTGAGCTCAATGATTCTTTAACCATAACTTGGGTTTGTTCCAAGGTTAATTTCACAGACGCAAGGTCACCGCCGTTTTCAAGTTGAGCAATCCCGGTGCGAAGCAAGTATTCAATTTGAGTAAGTAACCAATAATCACTGCCTTGATTGATGGTGCCTTGCATGTTTTGGAATTTAGAGAGAATGTCAGCAGAATTTTTTTGTTGCTCAAATAAAAGTTTTTCAACTTGTTCAATTGAAGTAGATTGTTGCCTAAAAGAATTTAGTTGACTGCTTTGCGTTTCAGTTATGTTGTTAAGTTCAATCCTCATGGTTTCTTCAGAATCTTGCAAATGCTGAATAGATAGGAGCATTTGATCCATAGAATTTTTGTTATACCAAAACACACCGCCGCTGCCTAAGATCAAAAAGATGATGAACAATAAGCTCAGAAATAAACCTGATCTAGTTCGTTTATTTTTCGGCTGTTGTTTGTTTGATGCCATCTTTTTTGTCCACTACTTTTTTATATTCTCGTTTAGTAATGATAATATCGAAGTTTTCAATACTAAGCGATTATGGATAACGATAAATTTAAAAAATGGGGAGAGGGTTTCTCTTCAATGCTGCCAAAATCTGCCCTTGAAGTTAAGGTGGATATTCAGAAAAATTTACGGGTTTTGGTGAAAGAGGCCATTCAGAAAATGGATCTCGTTGAGAAATCAGAAGTTGAGGCCTTGAAAGCAGAAATAAAACACCTTAAAAGCACCCTTGATGAAATAAGGTCCAAGGTTGAGAAATAATTTAATAATGGAAATTGATGGTTTGGGTTAAATTATCAGCTAAGCTTTTAGCTACAGGACAGTTTAAGGCAGCATGCTGAAGGAGTTTTTTTGAATCCTCATCATAAGATCTGGGAAAAAAGAAGTCTATTCTAATTTCACTAATCCTGCGCGGATCTTTACCCATGATTTTTGTGACTTCGGCCTTGGTGCCTTCTATAGTTAAAGATTTTCTTCTAGCAACAATGCCCATGATAGTGAGCATGCAATTAGCCAGTCCTGTGGCTATCAAATCAGTTGGTGAAAAAGCCTCTCCCTTGCCCTCATTATCAGTTGGCGCATCTGTAATATAAGTTTCTCCTGACTGGAGGTGAGTGCTTTCAGTTCTGAGCTCGCCTGAATAATAAACTACAGAGGTGGTCATAAAATATAATCAAATAACCTTAAAGGCTCCTTGCATAATGGCATAATGTCCTGGGAAGGAGCAGAAGAAAGTGTAGTCATCACCCGCCACCAACAATCCAATTGAAAAAGTTACTGATGTTTCTTGGCCGCCGCCAATTATAGTTGTTGCAGCAAGCACTCTTTGATCCCCAACAGGGACATAGTTATTATCTGCTCCAGCTGCTCCGCCTGCTTGTGCAACAGGCATAAAGTCAGCAGTGTTTGTTAATACCCAATTATGCCCCATAACATTTGCTGGCATAGTGCCCGTGTGTTTTAGAGTGACAGTTACTTCTGTACAACTTGCACTGACAACCATTTCTTTAAGGTTGAATTGCAGCATGTCATTGCCTTCAATAACTTGTTGGCAAGAGCCTTCAGCTGTCCAGTCTGCAGCAATAGCATCAGATATATCTTCCTCAGAATTGTCTATGGTTACTTCTGTAGCTAAAACCATGGCTGGTTTGAGGCGATCTTCCGCATTTTTTTCTGGATGAAATTTGCTGGTAGTTTGTTCTACTTGGGCTTTAATCATGCCTCCACCAAGTTCGCCAGCACCCTCAAAGAACAGCACTAGAACAGCAATGAATACAATTAAAGCAATGAAACGATTATGAGAAAAACCTAGACCTGAATCACTCACGAGAACTCCTTTTTTATATCGGTTTATCTAGAAGAATAATTAAGCAAGCTTCTATTTTGCAAAGCAGTATAAAACCAATTGTCTTTGTAATAAAGGGAATAAAGTTATATTTTTTAGTGATGCCAAAACTCAAAATAAAAAAACTATGTTTGATTTTAAACCCTAAAGCAGGCAACCAGGACCATGAGGCTGTTCTTAAATTAATTCATAAAGAGTTAGACCGCCTAAAAATTAAATACCTAACTTATAGAAGCGAACACAAAGGGGCAATCTCAGATTTTATACAAAATGAAAACCTAGACGATTGCGAGGGCATTTGCGTTATTGGTGGAGACGGCACAATTAATGAAGCTGTAAATGGGTTAATGAGGTCTGGCAAGTCTAGGAATATCGCCTTAGGGATTATTCCAAGAGGAAGTGGCAATGCTTTTGCAGAAGATTTAGGTGAATTAAGTCCATTGGGCGCACTTAAGAGAATTCTTAAAGGTCATATTACCCCAATAGACCTTTTTAAAATTGACCACAAAGGAGAAGTTTACTTTGCAATCAACATCATTGGTTGGGGGATGGCAGCAGAAGTCAATATGTTAGCAGAGAAACTTCGTTGGCTTGGTGGTATCAGGTACTCAGTAGCCTCATTAATTGGCGTGATGAGAATGAAAAGCAATCGATTAGATTTTAAGTTAGACAACACTAGTTTCAGTGGCGAGGGATTATTTTTTTTAGCATTAAACACGATTCATACTGGTAAGGGCATGAAAATGGCACCCCATGCCATTTTGGATGATGGGTTAATCGATATTGTTGTAGTCAAAAGTGCTTCAAAGTTACGCGTCTTAAAGATTTTCACCCAACTCTTTTCTGGAAACCATATAAATGACCCACATGTAGAGTATAAACAAATTAAACAGTTCACTTTAAACACTGAAGGAGACCCCCTTAACATTGATGGAGAGAATATAGGCAGGACTCCCATCCAAGCTGAATTAATTCATAAAGGAATTAAAATATTCGCAAAATTATGAATTTTATTTAAAATCACCGTTTAGACTTATGAATAAAAAAATTAATTGGATACCAATTTGCATCATTCTCTTTTGCGTTTTTTTAACCGCTATCGCAATTTATTTTGAACAGCAGAAAAAAGAAGCCATTTTAGGTCTAAATATTAGTCTAGACAGCGACATTAAAAGTTAACCCATGACCACAGTTATTAGTCCAGCAGAAATTGCAGCAAAACAAAAATGTGATCTGTTTGCGTTAATTTTCCAAGAAATAGAACACAATCCCTTGTTGTTAAACGAAAACCTTGAAATGGTATTAGAGGATAACCCTGTAAGCAATAAACCAGAAGCAACTATAGTAAAAGTAGGCTCATTTCGAGCTTCCATTAGAACTTATGTAGCTAAAAATCCTGTCTCAGGGGAAATCATCAACAACTTACCAATCATGGTTTCATCTTGGCGAGAAGGTAGCTACCATTTAAAAGAAGGTTGTGAAACACCACCCATAGAGAAATTAAATAATAAGGCGTTTGAGAATGTTGAGGCTTCGGCTAAATTCTTTTTGTCTCAAGTTGAGTTGATCTCTAGAGCAAATAAACAAGGAGTCTAATTTCTGTCATAACGGTCCTCATAGCGAATAATATCGTCCTCTCTTAATTCATCACCTACTTGTACTTCAATGACTTTTAAAATCTCTTCCCCCATATTACTTAGTCGATGCTTGGCTCCTAAGGGAATAAAAGTAGATTCATGTTTTGAAAGCAACATTGTTTCTGTATCACATTCAACAGTGGCCACCCCTTCTGCCACAAACCAATATTCGCTTCTATGATTATGAGACTGCAGGGAGAGTATTTCATCAGGTAAAACTGTCATTCTTTTTACAAGATATCCCTCGCCTTGTTCGAAGGTTTTATATGATCCCCAAGGTTTTAAAACTTCTCCAGAGACCAATTCTGAGCTTGACTGAATTTTGCCACCCCCCACATTAAATTTCATTTCAATATCAAATTCTTTGCATATCTCTGTCTCAGGGATATCTGCTTCATTCTTTCTGTCACCACCATTAGCAAAACATTTAATGTTCTCTTCATTTGCTAACCATTCTAAGGTTTTACATACAGTCATATCCTCATCTATAGACTCTACAGCCCTATAAACACCACTAAATCCTTCAAGAAGTTCAATTCTTTCATTGATCGGCATAAAACTATAACCTTTCTTTTTTAATAAAAAACCATCACTATTGGCAATGACGATAAGATTAGAGGCAAGCTGTGCTGCTTCTTGTATCATTCTTAGATGCCCTATATGAATGGGGTCAAACCCACCACTAACTACCACACAATCATTCTTTTTCATCTTTTCCTCCAATGTATAAAGGTTTTTTTATTTCTTTTCTGAACGTCCATAAAGAATTGCCAGCATAATTAAAAATGATTCCAATAGCTATACCAAACACTACTGCTAAGATATCGTAAATATTTACCAGATAAACTAGGACAAGAAACAACAGGTAATTGATAATCCCTGCAACCCCTGCAACGAGATGAAAATTTAACATCCTTATTTGAAGAGATTTTTTTGTAGGTCTTGTCTTAAAGGTCCAAAAATTATTTAGGAAAAAATTAGAGATGATTGATATCTCAATAGCGAGTGGCGAGCTAAGTGTAATTGGGAAGCTAACAAAACGCGTTAAATAATAATACACTCCTAAGTTAATAATCACTCCACTTGAGCCCACTAAACAATATTTTAAAAAGTCTTCAGAATTGTTAAACCTTATTTTGACTATATTTAGAAAAAATTCCAACTGATCAGCAAGGGATAATTTCGATTTCCCTGTTTCACGCTTGGCGAAAATAATCGGGCTCTCTTTAATTATGGCCCCTTGTCTTAATAGCTCACAAATGAGCCAGGATTGAAATGAATAACCCCTTGTTGGAAAGCTAGAGAACTGACACCTCTCTAGAAGCTCACGTTTTATGACTCTATAGCCTGATGTGCAATCCCTTAAAACATAAGCACCACCGAGGTATCTCACTAAAAAGTTACCCAGTTTACTGAGCAACAATCTATAGGAAGAAAAGTAAGGCGTACTGCCCCCTTCAACAAATCTTGAGCCAATGACCACATCATAATTTTTAGCAAGCCCTATAAATTTAGGTATTAATCCAGGATCATGTTGGCCGTCTGCATCCATTTGTATAATTAGATCAGCTTTCAGGTTTTTTAACGCATAATTAATGCCTCGCTTATAGGCGTCTCCTAATCCTTTTTTTTCACCGCTCATGAGGGTCAACCCAGAATATTTTGGAATCAAATCCCTAACTAGTTCAGCGGTATTGTCTGGTGAGTTGTCGTCAACAACTAGAACACTCAACTTATAATCATGAAGCACTGTCTGATTGAGAAAGATTTTTTCTAATGTCTTGTGAATATTTCCTACCTCATTATAAGTGGGAAGAACCACACAGATATTTTTGATGTTATTGTTCATATAAAAATTGCTAAGTTTTCAAATCCAACTGTTAAACCACATTCTTCGATAAAACTCATAATCTGGTATTAAAAAACCCATTTGTATGGGCAACCAATATAAAAAGGACACAAGGATAATGATAGCGCTGAGCACAAAAATGCTTCGATACTGTGGTTTATTAGAGTTAAGCAGTTTTGATAAATACCAAGCCAGTGCTAAAAAGCTGAATACAGAGGCTGTTTGATAATGATAGAGAAATAGACATCGCTCAACAAACGCCCAAGGAAGAAAGTTGGCTACATACCCAAGACAAATAAATCTCTTCAACATCAATTCTTTTTGATTATGAATACTTTTTATCAATGGGTTGATAGCGAGCTGTATCATCATAAGAATAATAGAAAGGCTTGAGAACCAATAAATAAAGGGGTTAGGGAGCAAATGGATATCTTTAAAATAACTGGCCACATTCCCATTATTGATAGGAGTGCTTTCAAAGAAATAACCGATTGGTCTAACCATAGCTGGCCAGGTATACCATTTGGAACAATAAGGGTGTTCATTCTCGGTTACCATGTTTTGGTGATACCCCAATATTTGTTGATGCTTCTCAAAAAAACCATAATTTGGGTTCAGATAGGTATCAGGTAGAAATATAGCTATATAGGTTATTAAAATAATCAAACCATAATAAATGCTATGTCTTGGTGTAAGTTTTTTGTGGCCAGTTTGTTGGTTGTTTATTGTTAACAGAACAAAACAAACAGCAGCTAGTAGAAACCCTAAACCGCTCCATTTCACAGACACAGCCATAGCCATGAATACGCCTGATGTTATTAGGCTATTCCAACCACCCTTATCAGTGTAGAAACGAAGCAAAAAATATAAACCAGAAAAGCCGAAAGTAAGAAGAAAGGAATTGGCCAATGCAATTCTTGAATCTACAATTAAAGAGCCATCTATCGCCACCAAGATTGAGGCCAGAATTGCAAACATTCTGTTTCTAGTAAGTAGAAAGCATATACCGTAGATAATTAAACACAGGAGTGAACCCAATAGTGCATTAATCCATCGGTAACTTATAGGCTCCATGCTTGAAAGCCCAATGTTTTGGTATGACTCAATATTAATCCAAGGCAGCAGGGAATATACCCAGATAGCAAAAGCATATAGATAATTTGCTAATGGCGGGTGAGCATAAAAAAATTCCTCACCCTGAAGGTATAAAAGGCCGTATTGTGGATAGAACACCTCATCAAACACCGGACCATTAATTTGATTAAGGCCTATGAACCTTAGCCCAATAGAGATAAGGAGAATGCCGCCCACCCAACGCTTACTAGAAGCTAACGTCATAAGGGTTATTAGGCGCCTGAAACCTTAAAATGGCAAAAAATATTTGCGTATTCTTTACCTTGAAGTGGTTGAGGCCTGCCGTGTTGCAATCTAGCCCCCTCATAAAACATTACTTCCCCTGGGCTCAAATTAATATTGTGTTTTCTATAGTGATGATCTTCAATCACTAATGGCCAATCAACGTCAACATTTTGATCAACATTGATAATAGCACTTACTATATGAGTTGTTTCTCTGTCTCTATGTTCTTCTAGGATTGCGTCTTCTCCATAAACACGGATGCCATATACATAGGTTGCCTCAAGCTCTATTGAAGACCATTCTTCCAATAAAGGTTTTAAATGTGAATGTATCTCATTTTTTAATTGTGCATCTAATTCAACTAAAGTACTTACAGGTTCGTCATCCTCGCTATTATGAATAAAACCTTCTACTACTTCTGTTTCAGCTTTATCTTGATTCTCATTATAAAACTGTTGAATTTTTGCAAATAAACTTTGGTCTAAGACTTCTTTTTTAAATCCTTTATTAGTGAGGTTGGGTAGTAACTCACCCTCAGTTTTGGTATGCATTTGTCCTTCACCCCTAGATCTAAACCATTTAGTAATAATGGATTTATGTCCTGAAACAACAGGATGAGCATGATGCATAGTATTTGGATTGATAGATCCATCAGGGTTGAGATTGTTCCAAACCACAGCCATTCCTTGTTGCGGTTGAATTTTTTTATCAAGCTTCACAAAATCCGTCTCACCTCCTTCATCAACGTCATTAAGGTAAACCATAAAGGTATAGGTTCTTTGGCCCTCATCACTTGCAAACTCTTCAAATGCATCTCCCTCAAAGTAGTCTGTGTGAGATTTAAACTCTTGATTTTCAGTATAATATTGACCTTGCATGATTTCAGAGTATGCAACATTAATGCCTAATGTTTTACAGATTCTTTGATCAATTTCTTCAATAAAAATGTCATCAATAATGCCAAGATCACAGGTACTGCTGGTACGAAACTTTTCATCGGGCTCATCTTTGTTCGCTATGGTTGAAGGTCTTAGTTTACTTTTTATAGTGTCTGTAATTTTCTCACATTCAGTTCTTGTTAAAAAATTAGGTAAAAGATACATTTCCGCAAGTTCGGAATTGACTCTTTCGGCGTTTGGAATAAAAATTTGTGTTGAGGGCAGTACCCCTGCAAAGGGAATCTCTTTTTTCTTTCCTGAGAAAAAATTTATAAGCCATTGCATGAAACTTTCTGGTTGTTTTTTTTGTTTAGCCTGAGGATTATTTGTTAATGGATTAACAATTGTATTGATATCAATATCAGGGCTATATTTCATGTGTTTTTCAATTTCATCAGGGTCAAATCCCTCATCAATTAGAATCTTATAAACACCATTTTTGTCACAACCACGAGCTATATTTAAATTGATCCAATCTATCCATTCTTTATTGAATTGTTTATACATAACTTACGCCTTAGGCATTTCGTTCTCTATAGGCGTAGAAATAAATACAGGAATATTTCTTTGAGTTCTCTCTTGGTAGACTTGGTAATCTGAGTGAAAATCACAAATAGTTGGCCAAAGTTTCTCCTTTTCTTCTTCACTAGCTCTTTTGGCTTGTTGTTTAGTGAAAGCTTCTTTGTTCATGATCACTCTCCAGTTAAAAGATAGTTTGTAATCCTTCTATAGAGTACCCTCATTTTTTTCTCATCAAAACCTATTATTTTCTCCTTAAGAATGCCTTGCTCTATTAAGTAATCTGGAACCAACTCTGGCGATATTCCTTTATCTAGAGCCATTTGGACAGCATCAATTACTAACTGATAAAACAGTCTTTGCTCTTTAATAACTCGTGTTGAGCCAACCGTACCACCGACTAAATTCATGGGCTCTTTACTAAAGCTCATATGAGAACCTATGACGCCTTTAGCACGTTTTTTTCTGGCTAACAATTCACTGCTTTTAAAAAAGGGAATTAGATTGAAAATATAGGTATCCGCTAATCCCGCACCATAAATCATGTTCATACCATCTGGAGGGTTAGCATCGTCTGCAATGAAGATAAAACGATCTGGTTGAGTTAAAAAAACAACTCGGCAATTATCATGCGAGGGCCCATAGAAATACATCTCTAAGGAAGCATTGCCGACATCAATTTTAAAATCATCTTTAAAGACCTTGTCCGGTTTTACCACTTCTGGAGAAGGGTTATCTAGCCAATTATTAAGGCATTGTTCATGCGCTATAAACTCAGCACCCTGATCCTTGAAAATTTGACCGCCTGAAACATGGTCCCAATGAGAGTGAGAATATGCCACGTATTTGATTGGTTTATTGCTTATTTTCTTTATCTCTTTATTGAGGATACTTGCGGCTTCTGGAGTTAAAGGGTCAGTAAGGATAATACCGTCATCACCAATCAGGATAATATTGCGATAAAAGGTGTAACGAAACGCATAAAGATTGTTGGATATTTTTTCTATTTCCCATAATTTCATTTTGCCAAAAAGAGGTGCTTCAGACTCTGCAACCTTTGTTAGCTCCAAGGGTGTGCCACACCCAATCAGCAGTGTGATCATCAATAAGCTAATGACGTTTTTCATTCTCATCAATTAACGCCCCATGTTTAAAAAAGAGGTGTAACGCCTTAGAATATTTATAAGGTCAGCTTTATTAAAATTGTTGTATTCACTGAATTTTTCTAGATCCAGCTTTTCAACATCAATGAAGTTATTGAGGTCGACTAAACCGTTCTCTTCTGCTTCTTTTGCTGTTGAGTGAATCAGTTGCCAAAATTGTTTTTGCTTGCTGATAATTTTAACCGAGCCATAGATGTCATCATCACCATAACCACTAATAAAGGACTCTATTTTTTTTTCTTCAATCAACTCCTCAAGACTACTAAAAAAGAGTTCTAATGTTGCAGGCCTTAAAAAAGGTAATGTTGGATCTTTTGGGAAACCAGCTCCACGTGTGCTAATGAGCTCAGGGATAAAAAGAATTTTAGCTCTCACCAATTCAATAACCACCATGCATTCGCCATGACTAGGTCCAAAGTAATGCAGAACAATCTCTTCTTCTTCAAGACCAATAGTGTATTGTTTTTTGAAATAGAGATTAGGCTTAGTAATATCGATATTATTGTTTCTAGTAAAATATAATTCACAGGCAGATTGAGCAATAATTTTATGCTTTTTTGTATCAAAGAGTGTTGAGCCAAACAATCTGTCCCAATGAGAGTGTGAATAAATGATATTGGTTATGCTTGGTTTTTTATTTTGTCTCAAATAATTTTTAATTGCCTCAGTGGTGCTCTTATTGATGGGGTCGATAAGCACTGATTCTGAGTTACTGCTGATGACTAAACTTTGTACCTGGCCATTGTTAAACAACGTTATTTGATCATTAAGGCTAGTAAAAGTAACATCACCTGCTTGTAAAACACTCAATTCGAAGAAGAGGCTTATAAAGATAAATATTTTGAGGGCTCTCATTCTTTTAAGCCATTATTTATTAATAATAGATAAAGCAATTTTACCCAAAATAGGCACCGCCGCACCCAATTCATTAGCATTTTTTGCAGAGGCGTTGCCTTGTAGTGACCGCTTATAAACCCCTTGAGCGATTCCTGCTAATCTGAAAAATCCAAACGCTAGATAAAATGACCAGTTTGGAATAGAGTTAATGTTCATTTTTTTACAATAACTTTCCACATACTCATCTTCAGAGGGAATACCCAATTCTTCTAGCTTCATACCTGCTAGCCCAGGTACAAGACCGATTTGAGGGATATACCAACTCATACATTGATAAGCAAGATCTGCATACGGATGCCCTAATGTTGAGAGTTCCCAATCAAGAACCGCAAGAATGGTTTCACTGTTATGATCAAAAATCAGGTTATACAGCCTGTAATCACCATGAACAATAGAGACCAAGCCATCGTCTTCAGGCATTGCCTCTTCTAACCATATAATTAGAGCTTCTATTTCAGGATAGTTTTCTGTTTCAGCAGCACGATATTGGGTTATCCAGCGGTTCACTTGGCGCTCAAAGTAACTACCTGGCTTACCAAAATCTAAAAGATTAGCCTTCTCTATATCAATATTATGCAGGGCTGTCATTACTCTCACTGTTTCTTTATAAACAGCCCTTCTTTGTTCTGTATCAATCTCAGGCAATGATGGGTCCCAAAAAATTCTTCCATCAACAAATTCCATTAAATAAAAAATAGTTCCAATGATGCTTTCGTCTTCGCAGAGCAGCATGGTTTTAGGTACGGGGACCGCTGTTTTCTCCAGGGCTTTTATAATTCTATATTCCCTATCAACAGCGTGTGCAGAGGGCAGAAGTTTTCCTGGAGGTTTTTTTCTTAACACATACTTTTTTTCAGGGGTTTCAATTAAATAGGTTGGATTAGATTGTCCAGTACTAAATTTTTTTGATGTGTTTATACCACTAAAATCAGGTAGCTGCTGTGCAAGATATTCAGACAGTTTATTTAAATCTAAGTTGTGGATATCATCATTCACTCCATTACCTAGACTCTTCCAGCATCAATCATTGCTTGTTTTTTAAGATTTTTTTAGCCAGCGATGATAAATGTACTTCATCTGGACCATCAGCTAATCTAAGAGTTCTCGCTCCAGCATAAGCTCCAGCAAGAAAGTCATTATTAACACCAGCAGCACCATGAATTTGTATTGCTCTGTCTATGACTTGACAGGCCATTCTGGGGCAAATAACTTTAATCATGCTAATTAAGTCACTGGCTATTTTGTTTCCGTATCGATCCATTTTATCAGCTGTCATGAGTGTTAGTAATCTTGCCTGTTCAATCTCACTCGCAGATAAAGCAATGCTTTCTCTTACAGAGCCTTGTGCACTAAGGGGCCTTCCAAATGCAACTCTGCTCTCAGCACGTTCGCACATCATTTCTAGTGACCGTTTTGCCAGTCCGATGAGTCGCATACAATGATGAATTCTTCCAGGCCCAAGTCGCCCTTGTGCTATTTCAAAACCCCTGCCTTCTCCTAGAATTAAATTGTCTTTTGGCACCCTAACGTTTTCAAAACTAATTTCAGCATGCCCAAAAGGCTCATCCACATAACCAAAGACTGATAACGGCCTTATAATCTTAATCCCTTCTGTGTCCATGGGTATCAGTATCATGGATTGTTGTTGGTGACGATCAGAATTGCTAGGGTCAGTTTTACCCATAAAAATAATAATTTTACAGGCTTCATTCATAGCACCAGAGCTCCACCATTTAGTGCCATTAATCACATATTCATCTCCTTCTAGTACAATTGGGGACTCTATATTGGTGGCGTCTGAAGAGGCCACTCTGGGTTCAGTCATAGAAAAACAGGATCTAATATCACCATTAAGCAAGGGTTTAAGCCATTGTTCTTTCTGTTCCTCTGATCCATAACGATCCAATACTTCCATATTTCCTGTGTCCGGCGCATTACAATTGAAAACCTCAGATGCAAAAAAAACTCTGCCCATAATTTCTGCTAAAGGTGCATATTCTAAGTTACTTAAACCGGCTCCACGCTCTGATTCTGGAAGAAATAAATTCCATAAGCCAGCGTCTTTAGCTTTATTTTTAAGCTCTTGCATCAAGGGAGGTGAAACCCATTTATTATCAGTATTTTTAAAATGGTCAGTATAGGCCTCCTCATTTGGATAAACATGCTCATCCATGAAGGCATTGAGTTGTTCTTTTAAATCAAGAACTTTGTCTGTGTGATTAAAATCCATTATTTATTTCCTTATCTCTTTTTCAATTAAATTATAATAATCTCTCGTGGCTTTGAGAATGGTATTGTTAGCATTTGACTTCTTTTCTTCAGCCTCTAAAGATTTTCTTGCATCAGTTAATGTTCTCCAAGGTACCTCATCATCAGTTAAAAGTCTTTTCGATTCAAATTCTTGAAAATTCATCATTATTTTAGGGTCACAATCTGAGTGCTCCATGGCAACTATTCTCTTGGCAAAGTCTATTAAACGAGGATCATTCATTTGATTTATGATCTCAACTCTTTTTTCAATATTCTCAGTTTCTATAAAGGCCTCACTAAGCAACCGATCAGTATTATCAATAAATTGATCATAAATTTGAGATTCTGGGTATTCAGATCTTGGCCACTCAGCTCTTTTTCTACTGTTAATATCACAAGCCAACAGGACGTTCTCCTTGAAGCTTAAGTTATTTTGTATTCTTTCAGCTCGCTCTGTGGCTTCCTCTTGAGACAAGTTATTTTTTGTACAAAATTCTGCAGGTAGGATGACTGGGCTACCGTTCGCTTTGATTGTAAAAAATGGCGAGCCTTTTCGATTGATTTTTGTAGCAATTTCTTCTGCGGTAAAATAAATAAAATCCAAAGGATCATAAGAGAGATCAAAATGCACAAGATTGTTTGCATAACTTGGGTCTTGACAAATGAAGGTTGGTGTTCTTTTTACGGCCAGTCTCTCTTTGTACTTCACATCACCGTAGTTAAAGAAGAGTTGTGTGGTCATTAAATCTATGGCTCGTTTCTTATTGCCACAGGCTATGGCAGAAAAAAAGATGTTAGGAGTGTTTGTTTCAAAAAGTTTTGCAAGCTTTAACAAAACCTTTACATCATCCAGTGCTGCATGAGCATCACCAGGATCAATGCCATTAGCAACCGCAAGCAGTGCTTGTTTGAGAATTAGTTTGCCTGTTACATCCTTATGAAATGAAATCTTTTCTGGCTCAAAACAATAAATGGCTTGAGCAATATTATAGAGGTCAATATGAATTCTATCCTCAGAAGTATTAGAGAGCATGTATGGGTTGTATAAAGAGGAAAAAAAAGAGTGTCTTAAAATAATCAAGTCATAAGAGGCGCCGTTATAAGTGGCAATAATTTTTTCTGGGTGGCTCTTTAAATAGAGTGCTATCTTTGAGACCAATTCAAACAAAGACAATTTTTCATTCATTAACTCCAAAGGGTTAATATTAGTGATATTAAGAGCTCCAGCGTCTGGCAATATATGATAAGGCAATCTGCATTTATCATTCATTATAATTGCAGGATTATCTAAGTCAGCTGAGTATTTAAGAATTGCTGCTGAAGTAGGTCTTTCATATTCAATCTTTCTACTGATACCAGTGGTTTCAAGATCTAAGCCAACCATCCCTCTTGAACTAAGGAGTGCTTGATATTCTTGGTAGTTGAACACCTTCATTTATCACCTATAACATAACTTTCTATCAACCCAATTAGACTGTATGATTGACAAATATGCAAAGGAAGAATGTTTTTTCAAAACTACTGCTATTGGTTCTGTTTATATTGATCCAAGCCTGTGGGCAAACTGGCGAGCTGTATCTACCAAATCAACAGGACATCAATCTTGACGAGCCCAAAAACGAAGTAAAAAAACAAACCTAAATGAGTGAAAAAAAATTACTGTTAGTAGATGGTTCGTCCTACTTATACAGGGCTTTTCATGCACTACCTGATTTGACCTCTGCATCTGGGCAACCAACAGGCGCTATATATGGGGTCCTGACCATGTTGCAAAAATTAATTAAGGCAGAACAACCAGATTTTGTGGCCATTGTGTTTGACCTTCCTGACAAAACCTTCAGGCATGTTTTGTACCCAGACTATAAGGCCAATCGTCACGCGACTCCTAAAGACTTAATTAGTCAAATACAACCCCTACATACAGCCATTCAACATCTTGGTCTGCCTTTAATTACTCAGTCTGGATTTGAAGCAGACGATATTATTGGCACTTTAGCAAAACAAGCAGAGAGTCAGAATGTTCAATCGATCATTGCCACTGGAGACAAGGATTTTGCCCAATTAGTAAGTGATCGTGTGCATTTAATTGATACCATGAAAAACGCTCGCTTAGATCCTCAAGGGGTTAGTGACAAGTTTGGAATCGCACCGGAATTAATTATTGACTATCTTACATTAGCAGGGGATGCTTCAGACAACATACCTGGTGTTGAGAAAGTGGGTCCAAAAACAGCAATTAAGTGGTTGTCTGAGTATAAGAATCTACAAGGGGTTGTTGATCATGCCAATGAGATTAAGGGTAAAGTTGGCGAGAACCTTAGAGCATCTCTGGACCAACTTAATCTATTTAAAAGGCTGGTCACCATTGATTGCGAGGTGGAGCTCAACCAGACTGTGTTTGATTTAGTCATTACTGAGTCTAATGATGGAGCCCTTTATGAACAATTTAAAGAGTTAGGATTACATGGCTTAATTAAACAATTCCAAATTGAGCCTGAAGAAAAAAAAACAAGGTCAGGCGTTAACTACCAAACCATATTTTCTATTTCACAACTGGATGAATTAATACTCTCAATGTTGTCTGCTGAAGCCGTGGCAATTGATACTGAAACCACTAGTTTGAATTATATTGAGGCTGAACTGGTTGGGATTTCAGTATCGATAAAACCCAATGAAGCGTTTTATATTCCCTTATCGCATGATTACGACGAAGCACCGGCACAAATTGATAGAGAGATAGTATTGGAAAAGCTGAAGCCATGGCTTGAAAACAAAGACACTATAAAGGTTGGTCATAATTTAAAATATGATCGCCATATATTTTCAAATTATGACCTTAACTTGCAGGGTCAAATATTCGATACGATGTTACTTTCATACGTTAATAACAGTATTGCAACGAGACATAATCTTGGGGCAGTGTCTAAAAGATATCTCAATATCAATCCATCAAGCTATGAAGATGTGGCCGGCAAAGGCGCCAAACAAATTTCTTTCCAACAGGTTGGCATTGAAGAGGCGACTTATTATGCTGCCGAAGACGCTGATATCAGCCTCCAACTCCATCACGCTTTAACCCCAGTCTTAAGGAAACAAACAGCACTGTATGATCTTTATATAAATTGTGAGGAACCACTAATAGAAGTATTGGGTGCAATAGAACGACACGGTGTTCTTATTGATTCCACATTGTTAAATAAGCAAAGCAGTGAGTTTGAAATTACCTTAAGGACAATTGAAGAAAAAGTCTATCACTCAGCCCAAGAGGAATTTAACCTTGGTTCTCCCAAGCAACTCCAAGAAATTTTGTTTGAAAAACTAGGGCTACCTGTGTTGAAAAAAACACCCAAAGGTCAAGCTTCAACTGCTGAGAATGTGCTTCAGGAGTTAGCAATGGATTTTCCTATAGTTAAAGATATTTTGGATTTTAGAACCATTTCAAAACTAAAAACGACTTATACCGATAAATTACCTAAAATGATTAATGAAAAGACCGGCCGTGTTCACACCTCCTATCATCAAGCAGTAACAGCAACAGGTCGGTTATCATCTTCAAATCCTAATTTGCAAAACATACCGATTAGGACGGCGGAGGGCAGACAAATAAGGGAAGCGTTTGTGTCACCAATGGGTTCTAAAATTCTTGCGGCAGACTATTCTCAGATCGAGTTAAGAATCATGGCACATGTCTCTAAAGATGAGGGGTTGCTACAGGCGTTCCAAAAAGAGTTAGATATTCATACAGCCACTGCTGCTGAAATTTTTGGAGTTGACATAGAGGCTGTTACAAATGAGCAAAGAAGGTCAGCTAAAGCTATCAATTTTGGATTAATTTATGGGATGTCAGCATTTGGCTTATCAAAACAGCTTAAAACCAACAGAAATGAGGCTCAGGATTATATGGATCTTTATTTTTCTCGCTACCCAGGGGTAAAACGATACATGGATGAAACTAAAGAAACTGCGAGAGAGATTGGTTACGTGGAGACAGTCTTTGGAAGACGCTTGTATCTTCCAGATATAGATGCGAGCAATTACCAACGAAGACAATATGCTGAAAGAAGCGCTATCAATGCACCAATGCAAGGAACGGCAGCTGATCTTATTAAAAAAGCAATGATTAATTTACATCATGAAATTATTCAACAATCTTTGGGTGCAAAAATTATAATGCAAGTACATGATGAGCTTGTTCTTGAGGTAGTAGAGAGTGATGTGACAGAGGTTTCACAACTGACCCAAGAAGTTATGACCAATATAGCTACTTTAGATCTAGATCTTAAGGTGGATGTAGGGATTGGAGATAACTGGGAACAAGCCCACTAAAAAAATAAAGGAATATACGTTTGAAAATATTAGTCATGGGCCTTCCAGGAAGTGGTAAAACCTATCTTACAGAAAGGCTAGTACCACTATTAAATGCAGCTTGGTACAACGCAGACAAACTAAGAGAAATGTCAAATGATTGGGACTTCTCTAATGAAGGAAGAAAAAGACAATCTATGAGAATGAGAACATTTGCTGATTTTGAAAAAAACAATGGCAGGTATGTTGTCTGTGACTTTGTTTGTCCCACTAAAGAAACTAGAGGCAACTTTAAAGCAGACATCGTAATTTGGATGGACACTATTAAAGAAGGAAGGTTTGAAGATACAAACAAGATATTTGAAAACCCTAATCATGTAGATTTTCATATTACAAAATGGAATGACCACAATCACAAAGATGTTGCTCAGGAGATTATAAACAATGTTTGATTGGAAAAACCCCACTGTTCAAATGTTAGGCAGATGGCAGCCTTGGCATGATGGCCATCAAGCGTTATTTAAAAGATGTGTTGCTAAGACAGGACAAGTGGTTATCCAGGTCAGAGATGTTCAAGGTGCTTCAGGTGGCGTAAGTCAAGATGATAACCCATTTAACTGGGAGACAGTGTGTAAGAATATTGAAGACGGTTTAAGTCATGATGGCTTTAAAAGAGGGGTTGAATACGAAATTATGCTGGTGCCAAATATAGTCAATATTACTTATGGCAGAGGCGTTGGCTATATTCTTGAAGAAGAAATCTTTGATGAGAGCATAGAGTCAATTAGTGCCACTAAAATTAGAAAAAAAATGCGAGATGAAGGAGATTTGAGTTAATTGGGGTTATTAAGCATTCTAGTAATAACCTCTCTTGCAATGTCATCACCTGTTTTTTTTGAACCGGAAAATACTTGCACTGTAGCTATTGAACCATAGGCATCTTCAACCTGTTTTAATTGGTCTAATTGTTGATGTTTGTTTAGCTTGTCAGCTTTTGTCAGTAGGATGTGCAGTGTTTTATTTAATGGCAAGAAGAAATCTAAAAACATTCTGTCCATTTCTCCAACACCTCTTCTTATATCGATGATGAGAACCACACCGTTCAAACTGCCTCGTGATTCTAAATAATCACAAACAAGACGTCCCCATAATTTTTGTTTTGCTTTAGAGGCTTTTGCAAAACCATATCCAGGAAGGTCTACTAATCGTCTATTGTCTTGAAGATTAAAAAAATTAATTAATTGAGTTCTGCCAGGAGTTTTACTTGTCTTTGCAATATTTTTTCGATTAGTGATCACATTTATTGCTGTTGATTTTCCAGCATTGGATTTACCAACAAATGCAATTTCAGAACCCAAATCATCAGGACATTGATCAAGATTAGCAGCACTAGTTAGAAAATTAATTTTTTCGAAAGTCATAATAGTTGTGATTAATTACTTAAGTGTATAATTCGTGCTTTAATTCAAAAGGTATAAAAGAGATAATAACGAATTCTACTCAAGAAGTAGAATGACAATAAAATACGAAGGAGTTTTTGTGAAGGCAAAGCATTTTCATACAACAATAAAAATATTTGTCTGCTTGATTGTAAATGTTGGCATGTTATCAGCAAACCATGTTTTTGCTGGAGGTGATATTGAAGCCGGGAGGGCTAAATCCCAAGTTTGTTCCGCATGTCATGGGCAAGATGGTAATAGTGCCAATCCTGAGTGGCCCAGTCTTGCAGGTCAACATGAGAAATACTTTATCACCACCCTAGAGTCTTATACCAACGGCACTAGAAATAACACAATCATGTACCCATTGGCAATGACGCTCTCAGAACAAGATATGATGGATTTAGCAGTTTATTACCAGGCACAAACACCGGTTAAAAAAACTTATGATTACGAGTTAGCTAAACAAGGAGAGTCCTTATATAGAGGAGGTAACTCATCTGGTGTTGCTGCTTGTATTGCTTGCCATGGACCAACAGGTAGAGGCAATCCTGGGGCCGCATACCCCTCAATAGCTGGACAGCATTCAGCCTATACAAAAATCGCTCTCAACGAATACATCAATGGTAATCGCAAACCTGGAATTAATAATATGATGCAAACCATAACCCCAAGAATGACTGCTGAAGAAATTGAAGCAGTTGCAGAATACATACAGGCGCTTGAGGCAAATTAAATGAACAACTCTATATTTAAAACAGTATTATTTTTCAGCTTGTTATTCTGTGTTCCGTCATTAAGTTATGCGGACAACCATTGGCAGTTTCAAAACAATAAACATTACAGAACATTATCCATAGCTGAGAACATGTCCGCTGAACAACAGAGAATAGAAGTAGTAGAAGTCTTCGCATACTCTTGTAATCACTGTTTTAATTTTGAAACTTATTTGGACCAATTCGAAAAGAGCAAGGCTGATTATATTGATTTTAAAAAAATGCCAGTTGTGTTTAATGACGCTTATAAAACACACGCAAGAATTTACTACACAGCTGAGTCGCTAGGTAATTTAGATGTTATGCATAGGAAGGTTTTTAAAGCAATGCACTTGGATAGAAAATCTTTAATTGATGAAAATGAAATCTACCAACTGTTTGCTGAGCAAGGCATTAGCAAACAACAGTTTCTTAGTCGCTTTCGCTCGTTCACGGTAGAAAGTAAAGTGAAAAGAGCACAGCGTTTAACCAGTAAATATAAAATTCGTTCCACACCCACGATGGTGATTAACGGTAAATACACTGCCAACGGCCCTGCTGTAAAGACGTTTGAAGACATGTTAGCAGTTACTAAAGAGTTAGCCGAAAGAGAGTTTTTATCTCAATAATTTACTTTGATCATTAACCTGCACCTTGCAACCAGCCACTGTTACCTGATACATAAAGTTCTTTTTTCCAAATAGGGACCCGTGTTTTTACCTCATCAATAATAAAACGACACGCTTTGAATGAATCATCTCGGTGCCCAGCATAAACCAACACAGTCACAGCAGTGTCCCCAACATTGAGCAAACCAATACGATGAATGCAATAAGCGTAATTGATACTGAATTTACTCAGTGCTTCACCAATGATAAGGTTTCCTTCTTTTACGGCTAGTTCCTCATAACATTGATACTCTAGAGAAGTAACAGACTTGCCTAAATTATAGTCCCTGACAATTCCCTCAAAGACTGATTTTGCTCCAGATTGATGGTCTGGATTCTCTGTCGCTATTAAATCAGGATTAATAACTTCTTGAGTGATAACAAAATTGCTCATCCGCCAGTTACCGGGGGGATAAACACCAATTTATCCCCATCCATTATTTCTGTGTGAGGTGATGCAAAACTATCATTGATAGCCACTTTCAATTGATTGATATCTGGTAGGTTATATATTGTAATTAAATGTTGGTAAACAGAGTCTGCGGTGGCGCCTTTTCTTATTGTTATTGTCTCAAGATCTTTCTTTGTTGCATCTCGTAGCCCTGCAAAGTAGTGGATTGATATTTGTATCGTTTGTTCCATAATCAATAACTGAAATATATATATAGCAGTCTTATGCCAACATATATTACCAGCACCCCAGTTAATCGGCGAACGACAATTGCAGAAATAACCGAAACACCTAACCGGTTGCCAATTTGTCCACCTATAAAGACTGCAATAAAAAACCAGGTGTATTCTAAGAGGTTATCTAAACCTGTGTATTGAGAATGTTTTGATGCTTGCCCCATAAGACCTGCAAAGGAGTTAAAAAATATAAAAACACTGGAAAAAGCTGCAATCTGTTTTGTAGGTAGGCTTTGTTGTAAATGCAAAAGAGGTGCAAAAAATATTCCTCCCCCGATGCCAACCAAGCCAGCCAAACCGCCCAGTAGAAAACCAATAATTAGATTAGCTATGATGCCCGCTTTTGTACTAAGCCAGGCTGAGGGTTGCTGTACTTCGTTGTCTCTGATCATCATCAAGAGACCGGATACCAATAAACTCCCTCCCAGAGCTAAAATAAATTGAGATTGACTGATGACTATTCTCCCAGCAAAAAAAGCAGCTGGGATCGATACTAAAATAATGGGTAAGGTAAACTTCCATGGGATAAGTTTTTGTTTATGAAATTGTATTAGATTCACACTGACCACAATGAGATTACAAACAAGTGCAATAATTGGTATTAATTGATAATCAGCACCACTTATAACCAACAAAGCGTTATACGTTGAGCCTCCACCGAAACCAACCACCGCATAGAGGAAGGCAGTAAAAAAGAATAAAACAACAAAAGGAGTTATGACTACCCCCTGTCAATCCTAAGTGCTGTCATTCTGGAAACACAGCATAGATTGTTATCGTTAAAATCAGTCTCTGATTTATATATTTTCACTTCCCAAACTTGTGTTCGTTGACCCACAAAAACAGGCCTAGCTATCCCTGTAACTAAACCTTCTGTTGCTGACCTTAAGTGATTTGCATTGATCTCTTGACCAACAATCTTATATTTTGTGTTATCAATGCATAATCCAGCTCCTGTGCTTGCTAAGGTTTCAGCTAGCCCTAATGATGCACCGCCATGAAGGATTCCATAGGGTTGTTTAGTTTTTTCATTCACCGGCATAGTGCCTTTCACATAATCATCACCAATCTCAGTGATTACAATACCCAGTGTTTCCATAAGGGTACCTTTATGAACAGTATTCATCGCCTCTAAATGATCGATATTGTTTTGATGCCAAATTTGAGTCATGGTTGTTAGCTCCACTATGAAAATATAGCAACATTATTGCTTTATTTTGAGAAGGGTGCAAAATGCTGTTTCATGAAAGCATTATCAATTCAAGATCTTTCAAAGCAATACAAAAGCGGGGTCCAAGCCTTAAAATCTATTAATTTTGAGGTGGATCAAGGGGATTTTTTTGCATTATTAGGACCAAACGGCGCAGGAAAAACAACCGCCATAGGAATTTTAACATCTCTAGTTAACAAAACGTCAGGGAGCGTTAAAGTATTTGGTCATGATATAGATAATGCTTTAAGTCTTGCTAAGGCTTGTCTTGGTGTTGTTCCTCAAGAGGTTAATTTAAATCTCTTTGATAAATGTATTAACACCCTTGTAAATCAAGCAGGCTTTTACGGTATTCCGAGAGATGAGGCTAAGAAGAGGGCTAAATACTATCTAGAACAAATGGGTTTATGGGAAAAAAGAAACAGCAATGCAAGAGATCTTTCAGGAGGCATGAAAAGACGGTTGATGGTTGCACGGTCGTTAGTTAATCAGCCAAAACTCCTTTTACTTGATGAACCAACAGCAGGGGTTGACATTGAGACGAGAAGAATGATGTGGCGTTTTTTAAGGGAATTAAATCAACAAGGTACAACCATTATCTTAACCACCCATTATTTGGAGGAAGCTGAACAGTTGTGTGATCGAATTGCAATTATTGATGAGGGGCAAATTATCGAGAATGACTCCATGCTTAATGTATTAAAAAAGCTAAAAAAAGAAGTGTTTATACTCAATGTTAATCAATCGCTTACCAAGGCACCTATAATAGAGGGGTACGAAACAAGTCTTAAGTCTCCACAAGAAATTGAGGTTTCAATATTACAATCACAAGGAATCAATGAGGTATTTGCTCAATTAGACACTCTAGGTATTAGGGTTATTAGTATGAGAAATAAGACCGGTAGACTAGAAGAATTATTTATTGATTTAACCAATAACCCATCTAAAGAGACTGCCGAATGAGCCCACAAATGATCAGTATGTTTGCCTTGATGCGTAAAGAAACAAGTCGAGTGTTAAGGATTTGGGTTCAAACCTTAATTCCACCGGGGATCACAATGTCATTGTATTTTATTATATTTGGCACTCTAATTGGTAAACGAATAGGGGAAATGGACGGCTATCCGTATATGGAATATATAGCTCCAGGGTTAATCATGATGTCAGTGATAACCAATTCATACGGTAATGTGGTGGGCAGTTTTTTTAACGCTAAAATTCAACGCCACATCGAAGAAATGTTGGTTTCACCCATGGATGAAACCTCTATTGTTATAGGCTACTTAGCTGGCGGCATTATAAGGGGTTTGTTTGTGGCCACCGTGGTCTCTTTTATAGCGTTATTTTTTACTGAACTAAATATCAAGTACCCACTATTGGCCCTATTGGTAATTATTATGACGGCAAGTGTTTTTTCTTTAGCAGGATTGATCAATGCAATTTTTGCAAAGAAATTTGATGACATTGCAGTTATCCCGTCATTCGTTCTGGCCCCACTGACCTATCTGGGTGGTGTCTTCTACACAGTGTCTTTGTTGCCAGAGTTTTGGCAAACAGTGTCTCGGTTGAACCCTATTTTATACATGGTCAACTCTATGCGTTACAGTGTCCTAGGCATTTCAGATATTGAGATAGTGGATGGGTTATTGATGATTGGCGGTTTTTTTATACTACTACTATCAGTTGCTGTGTATCTATTGAAAAAGGGAATTGGTATAAGAGATTAAGTCTTTTATGAGCTTCTAGAGACTATCATTTCAGCCATAGATATCAATGGTTCTGCATCTTTATCAAACACCGACAAAGCATCTTTAGCATTAAACAAAAGATCATCCACTCTGTTCTTTGAATGATTTAGACCAAACATTTTTGGGAAAGTAGCTTTTGATTGATCAATATCCGAATGAGACGATTTACCAATGTCCTCAGTGTCACCTTCTGCTTCAATAATGTCATCTTTAATTTGAAAAGCCAATCCAATGGCATCAATATATCTTTCAAGAGCCGTTGTTTTTTCTAATCCTAGATCAATAAAGCAACAAGGGGATAGGACGCATGCCCTTAATAGCTTCCCTGTTTTTTGTCGATAAATATGTTCCAGCTCTGATTGGCCTAAAACGAGGCCTTCCGCGTTTAAATCCAATGCTTGTCCACCTGTTATTCCGTTTGATCCTGTGGCATTTGCAATGAGCGAAATTAAAGAAGCATTAATTTCCTTTGTTCCATTGAAGTTTAAATCCGAACTCAATATTTCAAAGGCTAAAGACAATAATGCATCCGCAGCAAGAACAGCAGTTGCTTCATCAAAGGCTTTATGTGTTGCTGGCTGTCCTCTTCGAAGGTCATCATCATCCATGCACGGCAAATCATCATGAACCAAAGAAAAGGAATGAAGTAATTCAATAGAAGCAGCAGCGGGTATTAGCATTTTATGGTCAATATTTAATGATTCAGCAGCTGCAAAAGTAAGCAGAGGTCTAATTCTTTTGCCTCCATTCATTACTGAATAATGCATAGCTTGATGGAGGTTTTTTGGTGGAATTTGACTATCAGGTAACCAGCTTTCTAGGTAATTATTAATTTCTTCTATATGGTCACTGGTTTTTGCTTTGAACGGTGTCATAAGTAATCGTTCCAATTTCTCTAATTGATAAAGAGATACAGTATACTATTTCAATAACATATTTAATTTTTTGCCTAAAGATTCAATTGTCAGAAGTAACTGCAATAGCCCATCCAAATTTTGCCCTAATAAAGTATTGGGGAAAGACCGATTCTATTCATAATATTCCTGCTATGAGTTCGATATCTTTAACTGTAGATACCTTAGCTTCCACCACAAAAATATCACAACAACCACAGATGCAAGAGAACGTCTGGGAATTAAATGGGGAGCGTCAACCTGATTTAGGTCAACTATTACCTACCCTTGATTATTTATCTAAAGTTGGTGAGATTAGAGAACCTTGCCTCATACAATCAGACAATAATTTTCCAACAGCCGCAGGTCTTGCCTCATCCGCATCGGGTGTGGCCTCCATAGTTGTTGCCTATAATAGATTATTTGATTTAGGCCTCACCAATAAACAAATGGCAAAGGCTGCCATGTTAGGTTCGGGCTCGGCACCAAGATCACTTCTTCCGGGTATTGTGTTATTAGATATTGAGAACCAGTTCGATTGCCGAACATTAGCAGAGCCTAATCAATGGCCTCTGAGTGTGATTGTTTGTATAACAGATGATCAAAGAAAAACAATGAGCTCCAGAGAAGGTATGGAAATTTCTAGGAAGACTTCACCACTTTATGAATCTTGGTTGAAAGTTAATGGAAGTCATATTAAGCGAGCTAAAAAAGCTATTAATGAAAGAAATCTTAGGGCATTGGGACTGGTGGCTGAGGAAAACTGTAAGCAAATGCATGAAGTTATGAGGACATCTAACCCTTCAATTAATTATATGACAAATAAAACAATTGACTGTATTAATGCAATAGAAAGTATTAGAAACTCAGGTTTTGATCTTTTTTATACAGTGGATGCTGGACCACAAGTGAAGATTATTTGCAAAACAGAAGATAATGGTTTGATCCAAGAGAGAGTATCTAGCTTGCCTAGTGTTAGGCAAACACTTATCGCAAATATTGGTTATGGAGCTAGGGTAATTAATGAGGGTTAAAAGAACTGCACCTGGCAAGGTTTTTCTATCTGGAGAATATTTAGCTCTTGAGGGAGGGTCGGCAATTATTCTTTCAACAAAACAAAGATCCAGGGTCTCCATAGAAGATCATAAAAAGCCTTATAATCTATTTTATTCCTCCGCCCTAGACCAATATTTTGAATTTAGTGTTAATGATAATTTTGAGGTTGATTGGGTTGAAAACGACCCACAAAGTTTTGGTTTATTTATCTCTTTGGCGATTTGTGAATTGAAAATTAAACCTTCTAAAGCATTAATTTCAATTGATACAACCGAATTTTATTCAAGCGGTAAGAAAATTGGCTTAGGCTCAAGTGCTTCGATTGCTTCTGCAATAATTAATGTTCTAGATGAGTATTTTAATTTGCAATTATCTGAATCAGCAAAAATACAAAAAGCTGTCAATATTCATGCTCTTAGCCAAGATAATTTTGGTAGTGGATTGGATGTTATTACTTCCTGTGCTGATAGTGGTGTAGTTGAGTGCAATCTTAAAATGGCGAATGAGCATAAATGGAGGAGTCTCAAATGGCCATCAGACCTATATATAAAAGGAGTGATTACAAGCGATCAAAGCTCAACAAAGATGATGATTGAGAAATATAATCATGGTAAAGCCTCTAACCAGATCTTTTTCAATAAATTGTATTCAGAGACAAAGCATTTACTAAACCAAATCTCAATAGCATGGGATACTCAAGACTCAGCAACAATCATAGAATTAATGCAGAAATATAATACTTATATTAAGCAACTTAATGAAAAGTTTAATTTAGGAATGTTCACGGATGAACATAGGCGGCTTATGGAGATTGCTAAAAAGACAGATATTTTTTATAAGACTTCTGGTGCTGGGGGTGGCGATCTTGGCTTAGTAATTACGAATAGTGAAAAGAAGTTGACAGAATTTCTTATCAAGCTGTCCGATAACAACTACCAAACTTTAGATCTAAGATAAAAAAGGAGTTAGATTCTTAACGAATCTGGTCGATTTCTTCTTGAGAGAAATCATCAACATTGATTATATCATCCGCTATTTTAGTGTATTCGATAAGTTGATCAGCTTGATCTTTTGAAACAACACCTTCTTTAATAGCTGAATCGATTAGCTCGTTATAATTGTTGCCTTGGATTAGACCTTTCTTTCTAGCCTTGTTAATTTTTGACTTCATAGGGTGGCATATTTCATATAATTCCAGAGCTTTATTCATTTGTGCATAATGATTAGTTGGCTCTTCATTGAGATAAATCCCTTGTATTAAGTTTTCTCTGGTTTTTGTTTTACGTGAGATTAATCGTCCTATTTTTAAAGTTTCATCAATTGTTGGGCCCGAAACATTTCTTCCCAGAGGAAAAATGAGAAAGCGCAATAAAGACGCAATTAATTTATTGGGAAAGTTAGAGAGAGTTTGGTGAATTTTCTCTTGAGCCTCGTTAATTAATGTTTTTTGTGTCCAATGGACAAGAGGCAGTTCAGCCTCTTTATCTCCGATATCCTCATAATATTTTAGTGAGGTACTGGCTAAATATAAGGCGCTTAGTACATCTCCAAGTCGTGCCGATATGGTTTCTTTTCTTTTTAATGAGCCACCTATAACCAACATTGAAACATCTGTAAGTAAGGCAAAAGCAGCACTGAATCGATTGATCTGCTTATAGTATATTGCTGTTTCATCTAACACTGGGCTGTCAGTAAATCTATTGGTTATGCCTCTTACTAAAGAACGAGCAGCATTAGAAATTGTATAACCCACATGATTAAAGAAATGGATATCAAATTGTTCAATCGCCTCTGTTTGATCTTCCAAGTTAACCGCTGCTATTTCTTTAAGCACATAAGGATGACACCTAAAAGCACCCTGCCCAAAAATAATCAGGCTTCTGGTCATGATATTTGCTCCTTCAACCGTAATACCTATTGGGGAAGCTTCATGAGCTATCGAGAGATAATTTTTTGGACCCAGCATCACCGCTTTGCCCCCATGGATATCCATGGCATCAGTGCCGATAGCTCTAGCCAGTTCAGTGGTGTGATATTTCATAATTGCAGAAATAACAGAGGGTTTTTGACCAGCACCTATTGCCATTGCAGTGGTTGAAAGAGAAGAATTAATGATATAGGCTCTACCTGCCATTCTTCCTAGTGGCTCTAATATACCTTCAAATTCTGCAATGGGCATACCGAATTGCTCTCTGACTCTGGCATAAGATCCGGTGACAGCTACAGCAGATTTTGCACCACTCATGGCACCTGATGGCAGCGAAATAGCTCTTCCTGCTGACAGACAATCAGTTAACATTTTCCAGCCCCCGCCAGCTTGCTCAATACCGCCAATGATAAAATCTAGCGGTATAAAAACATCTTTTCCTATAATGGTCCCGTTCATAAATGGGATACCGATGGGTAGATGTCTTCTACCTGACTCTAAGCCTTCTAGTTCGTTAGGGAGTAGCGCACAGGTAATGCCATAATCTGTGGTTTCACCAATAAGATGATCAGGATCAGACAATTTAAAAGCCAATCCGATCAGAGTCGCTATTGGTGCAAGCGTTATATACCGCTTGTTAAAGTTAAGTTTTATCCCAACTATTTCTTTGCCTTCGAAGGTGCCTTTACAAACAATGCCTGTGTCTGGAATTGAGGTAGCATCTGACCCAGCATAAGGGCCGGTTAGAGCAAAACAAGGGACCAGTTCACCCGTTGCAAGTTTAGGCAAAAGAGTGTCTTTTTGCTCTTCTGTCCCATAATGCATTAATAATTCTGCAGGCCCTAAGGAATTTGGAACCCCAGCCATTCCGGCTAATGTTGGGCTTCTGGAACCAATTTTCGCCATAACAGAAGCAACACCGAGTGGTGTAAACTCAAGTCCACCGTAGGCTTTTGGCACAGACATGCTGAGCACACCGATCTCGGCCAGATCGTGCATGTTTTCCCAGGGAAATGTACCGTCCTGCCATTGCTTCCATCGATCTTTGAACCGTTGCTGCGCCAGTCGTCGTACGGACATCACCATGTCGCGCTGGGTGTCGGTCAATCTGAATGTGAGCATCTCTTCATCCATCATATCGTTCCAGTTGAGAAGCGTATGTACATAAAACTTAGGTGGTCATGGCCTCGACCAGACTGTCGATATTGTGATGCATCACTGCTCCGGCCCCCGACAATGCGGTAGCCTTTGCAGCAAAGCTGCCATGATGACCATGAACCAGGGCACCGGCGTGACCCAGTGTTTTGCCAGACGGCGCAGTAGCACCGGCGATCAGGCAATGGCAAGGTTTATCAAAGGCACGGTCGTTTAGCGCCGCCGCCAGTTCTTCCTCTTCAGCACCACCGATTTCGCCGACCACAACAACCGATTCAGTATTGGGGTCAGTTGTAAAGTAGTCTAGCAGTTCTGCAAATCGTGTCCCTTTTACCGGATCTCCGCCGACGCCAATCCAACTACTTTGGCCGAGGCCCTCGCGCACCAGACGGTAGCAGACCTCATAGGCCAGGGTGCCACTTTTAGACATTATGCCCACCGACCCGCGTGCTAAAGCGATCTCCGGCATGAAGCCTAGTTTAATTATCCCAGGCACCACGATGCCAGGCGTCGAAGGGCCGACCCAGATGGCCCCGAGATCGGTTGCTTTACGAAGTATGCGGGCACAATCATGTACCGGCACGCCCTCGGTCACAGTAACCAGCAATTTGATGCCCGATGTCAATGCTTCGCAGGCTGCGTCGGCAACCTTGCTCGCCGGCACAAACTGAATCGCCGTTACGGCACCGGTGGCGTCGACAGCGCCAGCGCAGGTAGGGTAGATGTCGACCTCGTCGTTGGGTCCGGTGGATCGACCGGGCGATACACCGGCCACAATCCGTGTGCCATGTCGTTTCATCACTGTGATGTGGTGTCTCGCCGTGCGGCCGGTCGCGCCCTGAACAATAACCGGCGTATCGGCTCGGAGTAGATTGTTCAGAATCACGGCAACGTTCTTCCAACCCGTGTACCGGTATCGTCCAGGGCAGGCGAAAGATCCTGGTGTAAGGAGATTTGTAGAGAGGAAGCCCGCAGTAGGGTATTCGCTTCGTCCTGGTTGGGGCCGATAAGGCGGGCGATCACCGGCAGGTGAGGTTGGGGCAGTCGGTCCATGGCCTGTATCAGCAGTCGGGCAAACACGCCGAGGTCAGTGATACCGCCAAACACATTGATCAAAATGACCTTGGTATTTATTCCAGCGCTGATCCAGGTAAGCACATCGATCAGGCGCTGCGGATCATCGCGCAGGCCCCCGGTGCGAATATCACAAAAGTTGTACGGCGACAGGCCGCGATCATGGAGTTCATCACACAGCATCATGCTGAGTCCGGCGCCGGTTGTCAGCAGGCCGACAGAGCCCTGGGGATCGGTCACAATGAAATCAAATCCGTGTTTGTGTTTGAGAACAGCCTCTGGATAATCGACTGCGCGATCTGCAAGAAATCGCTCGAGGTGCGGTTGTCGAGTGAACGCATTGGCGTCGAGAACGACCTTGGCATCACCCAGCAGGCAACTTTGATCGGGCAATATGAATAACGGATTAATCTCAACCAGCAGTGCTTCAAGCCCAAGGAACGCGTCAGCGAGACGTTCAAGGATTGTGCTCAGCGTCCGGTTATCAGCGTTAAGCGCTTTGAAGAGCGGTGCGCCAGTCGCGACGATGTCAGCTGGATCAGGTATAGCTGAGGCCCGATGCAATGTTTTTCCTTTAGACACTGAGGATTCGATTTCAACTCCGCCGGCTGGCGAGACCAGAATATCCACAAGACCTGTAATTGGATTGAGTGATAGGCTCAGATAGCACTCACGCGTGGCATCCACTTTCGATTCTATCCGGCAGCCCTGGACTGGCACGCCATTGATAAGCTGCGAACAGAGTTCTTGAACGATACTTTCAAG
>ENA-OSET01000278-OSET01000278.1-sediment-metagenome-genome-assembly--contig:-NODE-278-length-58144-cov-5.995815_pt1 | contig 58144 bp, 54 predicted proteins | sample MGYA00237882_ERZ534229 | MGnify/ENA primary metagenome ERZ534229 (study PRJEB26408, sample SAMN06266212) | sediment metagenome | isolation source: Hudson Canyon methane seep mesocosm | place: USA:Hudson...
ATCTTGGGTATGGACGAATTATCTGAAGAAGATAAATTGACTGTATCTCGTGCTCGTAAGATTCAACGTTTCTTGTCGCAACCTTTCTTCGTAGCTGAAGTATTTACTGGTAGCCCAGGTAAATATGTTTCACTTAAAGATACTCTTGTTGGCTTTAAAGGGATCTTGAACGGCGATTACGATGCACTACCAGAACAAGCCTTCTATATGGTTGGTGGTATCGAAGAAGCTGTTGAAAAAGCGAAAAAACTTTAACCTTTTAGGAGGTGCTGAACCATGGCAATGACAATTCACGTTGATATCGTAAGTGCAGACACCTCGATTTATACTGGTCCAGTAGAAGCTGTTTTTGCTTCTGCAATCATGGGTGAGGTGGGTATTTATCCACGTCATACACCTATGTTGACTCGTTTAAAGCCGGGTGAAGTACGCGTAATAGTTGATGGAAAAGAAGAACAGTTCTACGTTTCAGGCGGTATTCTTGAAGTACAACCAAGTATAGTTACTATCTTGGCTGATACGGCACTACGTACTGATAACCTTGATGAAGCATCAGCGTTAGAAGCTAAAGCTGATGCAGAACGTTCATTAAAAGACAGTGATGCGAAGCTTGAAAATGCAGAAGCTCAAGCCCAATTGGCTGAAGCAATGGCTCAACTACGCTGTATTGAACGCATGCGTAAAGGACACACTCACTAAGCCCTTATGTTTAGTGAACAAAAAAGGCTGTCAGGTGACGGCCTTTTTTTTGCCTGAAATTTGTTAGAATAGAATTACTCAATTTGGAAAAACCACTATGTCACTAAGCATCGTTATCCTAGCTGCCGGAAAAGGTACTAGAATGAAGTCTGCCATCACCAAAGTGATGCATAAACTAGCTGGCCGATCACTACTGGAACATGTCATTGAAACGGCAAAAGGCTTGCAACCGACTAATCTGACTGGTGTACTTGGTAATGGCGCGGATCAAGTAAGGCCATTACTCGAGTCTAAGAGCGTTATTGAAGTCATGCAGTATGAGCAACTGGGCACTGGCCACGCCGTGATGCAAGCTACACAGCAATTTGCTACTACATCCCAAGTGTTAGTGCTTTATGGTGATGTGCCGCTGACGCAACTTTCAACCTTACAACAGTTATTAGCGTGCGGAGGTGAAGATAGCTTAAGAATATTAACGACTAAGCTTGATGATCCAACCGGTTATGGGCGTATTGTTAGAAATAGTGCGGGTGAGGTTATCTGTATTACTGAGCAAAAAGATGCTGATCAACAGACCTTAGCTATTGATGAAGTTAATAGCGGCATTATGGTTTTGCCTGCAAAATGGCTTGCTGAATCAGTTGAAAAGCTAACGAATAATAATGCTCAAGGTGAGTATTACTTAACAGATATGGTAGCGCTTGCAGTAGCAGATGGCATTGTTATCAACACCGTATGCTGCGAAGATAATGCAGAAGTTGCAGGCGTGAACAACCGTATACAACTTGCCGATCTAGAAAGTCATTATCAATCATTAAAAGCTGAGGAATTGATGATAAGTGGCGTTACACTCGCCGATCCGTCACGTATTGATATTCGAGGAAAATTAACTACCGGCACGGATGTAACGATTGATATTAATGTTATCTTCGAAGGTAATGTTAGCCTAGCTAATAATGTTGAAATTGGTGCGAACTGTATTATTAAAGATACAATTATCGGTGAAGGTACGGTTATTCTTCCAAATAGCGTGATTGATTCTAGTACTATTGGTGCTAACGTTAATATTGGTCCATTTGCTCGCCTAAGACTGGGCACAGTACTGGCTGATAAAGCAAAGATTGGTAATTTTGTTGAAACTAAGAATGTCAATATAGGCAAAGGTTCAAAAGTGAACCACCTTAGTTATATTGGCGATACTGATATGGGCGCTGATGTGAATATTGGTGCGGGTACAATTACCTGTAATTATGATGGGGCTAATAAACATCGTACTGTGATTGGTGATCGGGCCTTTATTGGATCGGATACCCAGTTGGTGGCGCCGGTGACAGTTGAAGAAGGGGCTACAATTGGTGCCGGTACTACTTTACGGAAGACTGCTTGTGCTGATGCGTTGACGCTGAATAAGTCGGTGCAGAAGACTGTTACTGGGTGGCAGAGACCGGTTAAGAAGAAATAAATTAAAGGATGGGTTCATGGATGAATAACTTCGTAATCTCATATTTGCATAGCCAGACCGGTATACTAATAAATATAATCTTATTCCTTTCCTTTATAAATCACTTTTGGAGAAAAAACCAACTTCAACAGGAAAGCACTATACAGAAGGTAAAATCACTTGGTCTGAATATAGTTTTTTTGCAAAAGACAGATCTGGCCTTGTGGTTAAAGAAGCTCTGGTAAGCTATTCATATAAAGTAGATGGAAAGTTGTACGTAGGAGGGCTTGGAGCTAGTATTTTTAGACAAGCCCAATTAACACTGCAGAATCCTTAAGGTTCAGCTCTTACTGTGTATTACTCAATAGATGATTCTAGTTTCTCTACGGGGCATTTCCCGCCTAATCTATTAGATATTTTTGTCTTAATCTTATTACGGTTCTGCATTGTAATTTGTATGCTGAATATTGCTCCCGCATATATTTGGTGGTTAATTAGCCTCAACTAAAGCAAAAAAGGACATTTTTTTTTCCTGCTATTAAGCAAAACGGGGCAGATTTATTTTACCGCTATTAGTCAGTTTTATTATTGCAGTTTAAGGCTTGTTCATTTTTTGCGTGACCAAAAAACGAAGTAAGAAAGGCCAGTCCCATGTTGTTCCCTGCGCTCCTCAATATAACTGGGCACTTCGGAAACTGGCTACGCTCAAACACCCGAAGTACTATTCCAGTCATATTTCCGGTGCTCGGCTTCGCATAAGGGCATCCAAGGGTGTTTTTTAAAGCTCAGTTAAGCTTAAAGTCTCACCCCCTTTAATCCCCATGTTATCGCCGCCAAAAAATGAGTTATTTGGTGGGATAAGTGGGCGAGTGTTTGAGCGTTAGCGAGTTTTCGCCCACGCCACCACATAGCTTAGTTTTTGGAAGCAAGGCGATAAGGGTAGCCTTTTCTTTGGTTCGGTTTCTTTTGGCGAAGCAAAAGAAATGAACGCCCTGCGGCAGCATGGACTTTAAACTATAAAAACAGGTTATAAGAACAAAAAGCTAAAGGACATCCCCAGATAAGCTCAAAAGTTATTGCTGGATATTCAACGTCGTGAACTATTCCAGATGATTAGTATCAAACAAACATTAATGAATAAATGAGGTGATTATGTGGCGGCTTCTTATTATCGTGGGTCTGTTTATTGGTTTGTTACAGTTAAGTGTGGTGCAGGATGTGGTGGATCCGCCACGTGATTTTTCAACTTTAAACTATGAGCCTGTGGTTTTGTATTCAACATCGTGGTGTGGCTATTGCGCTAAGATGCGTCGGTTTTTTGAGCGGAATAAAATTAACTATGTTGAATATGATATAGAAAAATCAGCAACCGCAAAACGAGAATATGATGATCTAGGTGGTGGCGGTATTCCATTAGTACTTGTTAACCGTCAGTTGGTACGTGGATATAATTCAAGTTTAGTTGTCCAATATTTAGACGAAACTGCTGTAACAACGCCAAAAGAACCATAGCTATAAAAGAACTAATAAATGCCGTTGTCGGCATGATTGCTAATTAAGAAAAAGGGGGCTGATTTATTCGTTGCTATTAGTATGGCTCATTATTCTTGTTTAAGGCTTGTTCATTTTTTACGTGGCCAAAAAACGAACCAAAAATGCCAGCCCCATGCTTGTCCTAACGGGTTGCCTGCGCTCCTCAATATAACTGGGCACTTCGGAAACTCGTACGCTCAAACACCCGAAGTACTATTCCAGTCATATTTCCGGTGCTCGGCTTTGCATAAGGGCATTCGTAGTACTTTCAGTTAAGATATGGAGTCGTGTACTCTCACCCTCGATCCCATGTTTTCGCCCACGCCACCACATTGCTTAGTTTTTGGAAGTAAGGCGATGAGGGTGCCTTTTTATTTGGTTCTGTTTTTTTTGGCGAACAAAAGAAATGAACGCCCAGCGGCAGCATGGATTTTAAATTATAAAAACAGATTATAAGAACAAAAGTCTAAACAGCCTATGCCTAGCAGCATAAAACTACCCTTATGCGTTCAACCATCAGCAATACTATCTTAAAGAGTTAAGCCTCGTTCTCAACCAAATCTCGATACGCATGCCATGTCGCATGTGACAATAATGGATATATTACGATCATCCCCACTAGGTAAGTCGCAAAGGCTATGCCGGTAAGTAATGCGATGAGCGCCGCCCAAACAAACATAGTCGGTAGATTTTCAAGTGTTACTTTTGTGCTGACTGCCATTGCATCTAATGCGGGCATATTATGATCAATAATGGCGGGTACGGATACAGCGGTGACAACAAAGACAATACACGCTAGCAAACCACCAACAGCGGCATAGACTGCTATTTGTAGCGGTGTAATAGTATCAAACATATTACCCCATAACACCTGTTCAAGCGATGGAGCTATATCACCGACAGTTGCTAATAACACTAAAGCTGAAAGTAAAAACCAGACAAAACTTGCACCTAATAAGATGGCTGAAAAATGGATAAGTGGATCTTGCTTATCTTTTATGCCTTCTATGGAACTATCAAAACTCACGGCTTTGCCTTGTTCACTCTGATGAGATAGCTCGCACAAGGCTGCCGAGAAGATAGGACCTATGAGCATAAAGCCAGTAAGAGCTGCAGCAATAATATAGACATGAAAGCTGCTGATAACGAGTGTAACGAGTATTAGTAAGGTGACCATCAGGCCGTGAGATAGACTGGCTGCGGGGTGATGGTTGATGTCTTGCAATGCAAGTGACAGCCAATGAAAGGGTTTTAGAAGTGCAACATGATGCACTGAAACTTGTGAGGGTATATGTTGATTCAAGTTAGTTTGAATGGACATTTTGATCTCCTTGAAATTCATGGAGCATGCAATTTATCGAAAGCGGGTGACAGAGCAACGTATTTACCAACTTATTGTAGACCATCAAGGGATGATAATGTTACAAATTAATCTAATAACAGTGGGGTATGAGCAGCGCATCTAGCAGAGATATTAAAGCCAAACAGACAAGTACTGCATGTTTGGCTTTATATTACGAGCTTTTTAACTGATGCTACGGTTAACGCAATATCAAAAACATCGCACGTTGATTGCGAGTGATATTGAGCAGTAATTGCTCGCCGCCATTGTAAGCATACGGTTTAAATTCTTCTAAACTAGCAATGAGGTTTTTATTAACGGAAGTAATAATATCGTTGGCACGTAACTTCGCATTTGCTGCCGGGCTGCCGCGTTTAACAGAATAGACCATAACTCCATTAGTTTTTCCGTAATAAGGTGAACCTGGTTCAATATCACCAAAGGTCGCCCCTGATAACTTAGGGTGGACCTGACCTTGCTGCATGCGTCGTTTTGATTCCTTAACTTTAGCTTTTAATACTTTGTTTTTACCGTCACGGACAATATCTAATTTTATAGTTTGGCCCAACATAAGCAAGCCAATAGAGTTGCGTAAACTGTCAGCATTGATAAGTTTATCGCCATCAACTGCAGTAATGATATCACCGACTTTTAGGCCTGCTTCTTCAGCGGCAGAATCGGCAATCACATGTGTAACTACTGCACCTTGCTCAGACTTAATATCAAATGCTTGGGCTAATTCATGAGTGATATCTTGCATTTGTACGCCAAGGTGAGCGCGGCGTACTTCACCAAACTCGATCAGTTGATCAGCAATTTGTTTAACCATATTACTTGGAATGGCAAAACCAATTCCAATATTGCCGGCTTGTTGGCCCGGAGAGAAAATAGCCGTATTAATACCAATTAATTCACCACGTAAGTTAACTAATGCACCACCTGAATTACCAGGATTTATGGATGCATCGGTTTGAATAAAGTTTTCATAACCTTCAATACCTAAGCCACTACGGCCTAATGCACTAACAATACCTGATGTAACAGTTTGTCCTAGCCCAAATGGATTACCAATTGCGACAACAAAGTCACCGACACGTAGATTTTCTGAATCAGCAAGAGGTAGGGCAGTTAAATGTTCAGCAGGAATTTTGATCAAGGCTACATCAGTTGCAGGATCGCTACCGACGAGTTCTGCTTGAAAACTTCGCCCATCAGTAAGTGAAACGGTAATTTCATCTGCTTTTTGAATGACGTGGTTATTGGTTAAGACCAAGCCTTTTTTTGCATCAAAAATAACGCCCGATCCCAAGCTTTGTTTGGTGCGTTGGCGAGGTTTCTGTAGCTCAGGGATATTGAAAAAGTGACGAAAAAAAGGATCGTTGAGTAAGGGGTTATCTTGAATTTGAATATGACTTCGAGTCGCAATATTCACTACTGCAGGTTTTGATTGCTCAAGCATTGGTGCTAATGACGGCATTTCTCCATCATTAGCAAACCAAGCAAAAGGTGAAGCTGCAATAGCAATCTGGACTATCAAACCCAGCCCAGCCAGCCAAATAAATGCAGATTTAAACTTAGTCATATTTACTCCTTAGAGATAGAGTGCTTTTTCTAATGCTTCACGCGGGTTAAAAGCAAACTCCTCGGCCATCTGTTGGTAGAGCTGTGTTGCTTCGTCACTATTTGCTGGTGGTGTCATGATTTGTAATACCACAAACTGGTCGCCTGACTCTTTTGATGGAAGTCCTCGCCCTTTTAAACGCATTTTTTGACCACTTTTGGCGCCAGCTGGAATAGTTAGATTAATTTTACCCGCTAAGGTTGGAACAGTCACTTTTCCTCCTAATGCTGCTTCCCATGGTGCAATAGGTAGGTCGAGGAAAATGTTTTTATCTTCTAGGCGATAATGAGCATGGGGTGCAATCGCTATTTCTAAATAGAGATCACCAGGTTTACTGCCACCTACACCAGCTTTACCCTGGCCAGATAGACGAATTTTTTTACCGGACGTAATCCCAGAAGGAATCTTTACATTTAAGGTGCCAGTTTCGGTCGAACCACTAGGACGACGAATGGTCTTTTTTGCACCATTAAAGGCATCTTCAAGTGTGACGGTGATTTTTGCGTTTACATCATCACCAGATGCATAGAAGTTATCTCTGCCACTGCCACCGCCACCAAACATATTTTCAAAGAAGTTACTGAAGTCTCCTTGACCAGTGCCAGCACCCTGTCCACCCCAGCCGGGAGGGGGTGTGAATGATTGACCATTTTGATAATTAGAACCAAATTGATCGTATTGAGTACGTTTTTGAGGATCTTTCAATGCTTCATATGCTTCACCCACTTCTTTAAATTTCTCCTCAGCATTCGCTTCTTTACTCACATCAGGGTGATATTTACGTGCCATTTTGCGATAGGATTTTTTCAAATTTTCAGGTGATACATCTCGTGATACACCGAGAATCTCGTAATAATCTTTGTATTCCATTTGTATGAATTTCTATTAGTAAATTGATTTGGATTATATATGGGGGTAATAACGCTAGTTTTCAACAGTGTTCAAGGATTTTACTGATGCCAATATTTATATGAGTGAGATAATTCGCCCTTACAAATTATTAAAGAGACAAAGGTTTATAATATTGTCAGTGAGAAAGGTTTCTATTTTAGCTACATTAGCTTCTTGTTGTGCCACTCCGGTTATTGTTGCCGACAGTAATGTTGCGTTAGATTATTTAGTTGTTACAAGTACTCGATCGGATACAGCATTATTAGATCTAGCTGGTAATACAGGCACAATTCCTGAACAAGAGATTGATTTAGTTCGTGCGGATCATTTTACAGAAGTGATTAAGCGAGTCCTTGGCGTTATGATTCAACATGGTAATGGCCAAGAACACCTTACTTCACTTCGATCATCGGTCTTAAATGGCGGTGCTAGTGCAGGTTTATTTTAATACCTAGAAGATGGTGTACCTATACATGCTAAGGGTTTTGCTAATGTTAATGGTCTATTTGAAGCGAATGGTGAATAAGCGGGCGGTATTGAGGTGGTAAAAGGTCCTGGTAGTGCCTTAGATGGTTCTAATGATGTTCATGGTTTGGTTAATACTGCCAGTCGTGCGCCTTTTGCAGGTTTAGAACGGAGTGTTGATTTACCGCTTAGTTCGCATGACTTAGATAAATTTAAAGGCGCATTCCCTGAGACAGTTGATATCCTTGAAGTTGGCATTAGAAAAGTCAGTATGAAATAAGTACTTTTTATATGAAGAAAAAGACTACTTCTTCCGCACGCGGTTTGATAATAAGGTGCCAGATGGCAAAACAAAACATTACGGTGTTGAGTGCTTTCGTACCGTTGCTGAGAAGTTCGATTGGCTTGGAATTTGTGCTGAATTAGAGTGGGTTCACATAGGTCAATATTCTAGTGATGAAGGTAATGATTTGTTAAACCTAGGTTTGACAGATGCAATGTCTTCAAATGTTACTGTCTATGGACGAATCTCTAACCTTTTAAATACAGACTATGCAGAGAGAGCCGATTACAGTGGGTTTGTAGGTGATCGATACTTTGCTGGTGAACAACGAGGCGTACAGCTTGGCGCAAGGTACTCTTTACTAATATAGGAACATGTGTATTTTGAATGAAAAAGCAGCTTTTTAGTCGCTTTTTTTATATGTATTTCAACCACCGATAAAGTCATTAGAGAAGTGAGTGCTTAATTTTATTGGCATCAAGACGTAGTGGCCACACTTTAGTAGGCAAACCAGTATTTCTGATCTGCCGCGTGTGCTTGTGGATTCAACCGGTCGATGCAATATGCTAGTATTTTACGCCAGTAAATGGTGTGTTGTAGATGAAACAAAGACCTTGTATTTATTACTCAGAAAGTCCTGATGTGGGGTTGTTGGAGGAAAGATCGCTACAGCAAATTGCTCCGCTCTTTGATTGACACTATCCAGCAAAGACACGGGCGGGATAGGTCCGTCTCAACGACGTTGTTCAAAGCTGGCACTGATGTTACCCGAGCGTGAAGAAACTTCTCGAACAGTCGTGGCAGGCTATTCAAGCAGAACAGGCTGCTTGGGGCCAAGCTCAAGCACATCGCTCATATCAGCTACCTTATACCTCAACTTAAAAAATTTTTACCTATGTTTTACTGAAAGTTTAAATCGAATTAACGAAGAAATGCGTTAGGTTTTAGTATCAGTCTTCACGCAGTGATTCTGCATAGGCAATTGCACTGCGTACTTGATTTGGTGCTGTACCACCAAGATGATCGCGTGCTGCAACGGAACCTTCTAGTGTTAATACCTCAAACACATCGTCACTAATTTGGTCAGAGAAGGCTTGTAGTTCTTCCAAGCTTAATTCAGATAAATCTTTATTATGTTTAATGCCGTAGGCGACTGATAAACCAACCACTTCATGAGCATCACGGAAGGCAACGCCTTTTCGAACAAGGTAGTCAGCTAAGTCAGTTGCGGTTGCATAACCACGAAGGGCTGCATTACGCATATTGTTGGGTTTCAGTGTGATTGCTGCCATCATGTCTGCATAAACACGTAAAGAGCCTAATAATGTATCGATCGTGTCAAAAAGAGGCTCTTTGTCTTCTTGATTATCTTTGTTATACGCTAATGGTTGGTTTTTCATTAAGGTAAACAGATTAAACATATTGCCATAAATACGGCTGGTTTTACCACGAATCAATTCAGGAACATCTGGGTTTTTCTTTTGCGGCATAATTGATGAGCCGGTGCAAAAAGCATCACCTAAATCAACAAAATCGAATTGCGCTGATGACCAGATGATTAATTCTTCTGAGAAGCGCGATAAGTGCATCATTAAGATAGATGCGAAGCTAGTAAATTCGATGGCAAAGTCACGATCGCTGACGGCATCCAGTGAGTTTAAACATATACGCTCAAAGCCTAATAACTTTGCTGTTAATTCGCGATCAATTGGGAAGGTCGTACCAGCAAGGGCTGCAGCACCTAAAGGTAATGAATTAACTCGTTTTTCGCAATCTTCTAAACGTTCAGCATCACGTACTAACATTTCATACCACGCCATCATGTGATGACCGAATGTAACGGGTTGTGCTGTTTGTAAATGCGTAAATCCAGGCAGGATTGTTTCGGCCTCACGCTTCGCAACCATTAGCAATGAATCTTGCAGTCTGAACAATTCAGACTTTATAGGCTCTATCATATCGCGTAAGTAAAGCCTTACGTCGGTCGCGACTTGGTCATTACGCGAGCGGCCTGTGTGTAGTTTTTTTCCGACTTCACCGATCAATGCAATCAGGCGTGCTTCAATATTCATATGCACATCTTCTTGAGCAATTGACCATTCAAACTGGTCGTTATCAATTTCAGTACGAATGGTGTTTAAGCCTGCGATGATTTGTTCGCATTCATTGTCATTTAATACCTCGACACTGGCAAGCATGGTCGCATGCGCAATTGAGCCTTCGATATCTTGTTGATACATGCGCTGATCAAATTGCACTGAAGCAGTGAATTCTTCTACAAAAGCATTGGTCGGTTGTGTAAGCCGTGCGGAAGATAGCTTTTTGTTAGGCGTTGTCATAGTAAAGTGTCTTGAATAGTCAAAAATTAAAGGTGAATTATAACGCGCTTATTCGGCAATCATGGTAGAAATGATAGAATTCGACTAGTTAGTGTAGTGCCTATAACATTACACGTCTTCAAATACCTAAAATTGAAAGATAAATACATGACCAATAGAATTGTAAAAATCGCGACCCGTAAAAGTCCTCTAGCCGTGTGGCAAGCAGAATATGTACGCGATGAGCTAATCCGCTTACATCCAGACTTACAAGTAGAGCTGGTTAGGATGAGTACTCAGGGTGATAAGATTCTAGATGTGCCTTTGGCAAAAGTAGGCGGTAAGGGATTGTTTGTTAAAGAGTTAGAGCAAGGCATGTTAGCAGGTGATGCCGATATTGCGGTGCACTCGATGAAAGATGTGCCGGTGGCCTTTCCAGAAGGTTTGCACTTACCGGTAGTATGTCCTCGTGAAGATCCACGGGATGCCTTTGTATCAAACACCTACGAGTCTTTAGAAGATTTGCCGCAAGGTGCAAAAGTGGGTACTTCAAGTTTGCGCCGTGAGTGTCAATTACGAACTGAACGTCCAGATTTAGATGTATTGCCATTGCGGGGTAATGTAAATACGCGGTTAGCAAAGTTAGATGCGGGTGATTACGATGCGATTATTTTGGCATCAGCAGGTTTAAAACGTTTGGGCTTTGAAGATCGGATTCGCAAAGCTTTGACACCAGAACAAAGTTTACCAGCCATTGGTCAGGGTGCAGTAGGCATTGAAACCCGTGTTGATGATGATGAGGTTAATGCCCTGATTGCACCATTACGTTGCCCTGAAACATGGATTGTTGTTTCAGCTGAACGTGCTCTAAATAAGCGTCTTGCTGGCGGCTGTCAAGTACCTATTGCGGGTTATGGCTTATTAGATAATGATGAAATCTGGTTACGCGGTTTAGTGGGCCGTCCAGATGGCAGTGAGATGTTGCGAGCAGAAGTAAAAGGTAAAGCGATTGATGCCGAAGCATTGGGTATCGCATTGGCTGAAGACTTATTATCGCAAGGTGCTGATAAAATCTTAGCGGATGTCTATGGCAGTTAATTCCTCACTTACGGGTTGGAATGTGTTGGTAACAAGGCCTGAGCAGCAAGCAAAAAACCTGTGTGATTTGCTCTGGCAATCAGGTGGACAAGCAATTGTCTTTCCTACACTAAAAATAGTGCCGGCTAATGCTGCTAGAGCCGCTATTAATTTAGCTGAATTTGATGTCATTATTTTTGTTAGCCGCAACTCAGTTACTTATTTTGCCGATGAAGTAAAGGAAAAGTCATTACCTTCTACTTTATTGGTAAGCGTTGGAAAGGGATCGGCGGAGAGTATGCGCTTACATGGGCTACGCGTTGATGTTCAGCCAGATCAGTCAATAGGCAGTGAAGGTTTATTATTGATGCCTGAATTAGCTAATATGTCAGGTAAAAAAGTGCTAATTGTTCGCGGCAAAGGTGGACGAGAATTATTAGCGAATACTTTAGTTCAACGTGGCGCCGAAGTTGAATATATTGAAGTGTATGAGCGGACATTGACTTCACCAAGCCATGAGCAATGTCAACATGCACTGGCGGCAAACTGTATTGTTTGTACTAGTGTTGTTGGCGTTGAAAATTTGAGCTTATTGTTACCAGAAGGCTTGAAGATATTATTGGATAAGCCGATGCTTGTGATGAGCGAGCGAATTAAAAATCATGCGGTATCATTAGGCTTTAAACATGTTGTGGTAACGGATACCTCAAGTGATAATGCAGTTATCGAGCAATTGACTAAGATGGATATTGAGTAATGGAAACTAAAATAGAACCGCAGAAGGAGAGAGATGATACGAAAGAGGTGGTGCTTAAGTCACCATCGAGTATGCCTCGTCTTGTTTGGCTCGCTATATTTATTTTATTATGCCTTCATGGTGGCTTGTATTGGTTGTGGTATCAGCAGCAATCAGTTAATAGCCAATTAGCAGAGAATATTGCTACTTCAATGCCTAAGCCCTTTGATACCAAAAAGGTCGAGCAATCATTAGCGATGCAAGGACAGCAACTTCAAGATCAACTGGCAGATATTAAAGCCGAACAAACCGCTTTGCAAGATACTATTGAAGTTATGGAGAATAGTCAGCATTTAAGCAAGGGTGATGTTGAGTATCACTGGGCTATTGCCGAAGTGAGCTATTTGCTGAATGTCGCGAATCAGCAACTTTTATTGGCACATAATGTTCAGGGAGCAATAGAGGGTCTGAGCTTGGCTTACTCTCGAGTTGAGTCACTAAATGATTATCGACTCCACCCTCTGAAAGTGCTAATCACAGACGAATTATTAGCTTTATCTTCAGTAAATAAGGTAAATAGTGATGGGTTGAGTCTACAGTTAGGGAGCGCTTTAAAGGCTATTAATCAATTACACCTTGTGATGGCTGAGCCTTTAACTAATGAGGATGATAGCCCATTGGCTGGTGAAAGCTGGCAAAGTGTTTTTGATCAAGCGTGGCAGGAAGTAAAGTCCTTAGTCGTGATTAGACATCAACAAGATGGTGCGGCAGCAGTATTAGTGCCTGAACAACGCTATTTTTTGTATCAAAATTTACAGTTGAAGCTTGAATCGGCGCAATTAGCACTACTTAATGGTAATTCGGTGGTGTATAAGCAGAATTTGGCTTCTGCTCAGCAATGGTTAGAGCAGTACTTTATCGGTAATAATCGTGATGCAATGCTTGAACTATTGGCAGCACTAAAATCACAAAATATTGAGACGACCTTACCAGATATTTCGGGCTCACTAACCTGGTTGCGAGGATTTGAGCAATGAAATCGTTGATCGTTATTGCACTTGCTTTAGTGCTTGGTGCAGGCGTGATCTGGATTGCCGAATTTGAGCCTGGTTTTGTCTTATTGCAGTATGGTTCATGGAGCTTAGAAACATCACTAATAGTGTTTGTGCTGGGCTTTATTTTGCTATTAGTGTCTGGCTACTTTGCATTGAGAAGTATGAGTTTATTACGTCAAGCGCCAAAAATACTGGCATTATGGAGCAAGACTGAGCGTCAACGACGTGCGGGAAAAGAATTAACAAGGGGGCTTATTACTTTTGAAGAAGGTCGTTGGGCCGAAGCAGAGCGTTTGTTAGTAAGGCATGCACCTAACAGTGAAACACCCTTATTGCATTATTTGGCTGCTGCCCGATCAGCTCAAAAACAAGAGGCGTCAGAGAGGCGAGATAATTATTTACGTTTGGCCCATGAGACAACAGAAGGGGCTGATATTGCAGTAGGTGTTGTACAGGCTGAACTTCAGCTTGCAGCAGGACAAAAAGAACGCGCATTAGCAACATTACAACATTTAAGAGAAATTGCTCCGAAACACCCGTATGTCTTGCAGTTGTTACAACAGCTTTATTTAGATCTGAATGATTGGCAAAGTGTTCAGGGAATTTTACCTGACTTACGTAAACGTCATGCTTTAGATTCAACGGCAGTATCAGCATTAACTCAAGGTGCAATTGTTGGGCAGCTGGAAGCAGCATTGGCAAAACAAGATTGGCAGGCAATAAGTGATATCTGGCAGCAAACACCGGGCAAGCTGAAACAGACAGAAGAGCTTTTAGAAATTTACATTCACAGTATGATCCAGCAGAGTGATACGGCACAAGCAATTGAATTAATCGAACAGTTTATGAATAAGCACTGGAGCGATTCATTAGTGTGTCAATATGGTTTAATTTTAGGCGCTGATGAGTTAATGCGTTTAGCAAAAGCTGAAAAATGGCTAAAAGGCCAGGCTGATAACCCAACTTTATTACTGACTCTAGGCAGATTGTCACATGCCAATCAATTATGGGCTAAGGCAGAAACTTATTTACGAAGTAGCCTTGAGTTTAGTGAGAGAGGCGAAACCTACCTGGTGCTAGCTGAGGTACTAGAGTCGAAAGGAGATGCGGAGTTAGCAACAACATTTTATAAGCAAGGCTTAACAACTATGTTGAGTAAAGTAATGACAAAATTACATTAGGATGAAACTTTAATGGAGCATGAAGCCGCTAATTATCTAATTGATATTCTCGCGATATTATTAGCGACCGTCGTTGTAGTGCCCGTTTTTCACGCCATTCGTCTTGGTGCCATTCTAGGTTATTTGACTGCGGGGGCTATTCTCGGCCCTTGGGGAATGGGCGTTATTGATGAAGTAGATAGGATCCGTCATTTAGGTGAATTTGGGGTTATTTTCTTACTGTTTTTATTGGGGATCGAGCTTAAACCTGAGAAGCTCTGGCAAATGAGAAAAATGGTACTCGGCCTTGGCTTAGGACAGTTATTACTGACAGCAGCTATTCTTTATGGCATCGTTATTTGGTTCGGTTTATCACAGAAAAGTGCGATTGTTATCAGCTTTGGTCTTGCATTGTCTTCAACTGCATTTTGTCTAAAGTTACTTTCTGAACGAGGCGGGATCAGTACGGCGATGGGGCGAATGTCTTTTTCGATATTATTATTACAAGATCTTGCTGTTGTGCCACTATTAGCCCTTGTGTCTTACCTTTCTGGTAGCCAGGCTGATGGGGTGGCAATAGAGTTCAATTTATTTTATTCCTTATTAATAATTATCGGCTTATTGCTTGCCGGTCGTTATTTATTAAACCCTATATTAGGGCGAATTGTTGCAAGCCAAGATCCTGAAGTATTTATTGCGGTAGCAGTTTTACTCGTATTAGGTGTGGCATGGCTGATGGAGTCGGTTGGCTTATCGATGGCTTTAGGTGCTTTTATAGCAGGAGTAATGATTGCCGAGTCACATTATCGTCATCAAATCGAAGCCGATATTTTGCCATTCAGAGGGATTTTACTTGGCTTGTTCTTTATGACCGTAGGAATGGGCATTGATTGTGGTTTGTTAGTGAATCAATTCAGCTTAATTCTTAGTTTAACGATTGGGCTGATGACTATTAAAACCTTAATTGTATATCTTTTAGCGAGAATAAGTGGAGCACGCCATGATCTTGCCTTACAGACCGGCGTTCTTTTGTCTCAAAGTGGTGAGTTTGGTTTTATTCTTTTTGGCGTTGCTACACTTTCAGGTTTATTAGCAGTGGAAGTTGGCCAGCTTCTGACAGTAGTGATTGCAATGTCGATGGTATTTACACCATTTGTAGTGATGGCAACTAATTCGCTTTTATTACGTTTTTATACACCAAAGTCAATGGATAACAATGCTTCAACCCAACTGTTTGATGATTCAAAAGAACATGTTATTTTGGCGGGATTTGGCCGCGTTGGCGCAAGGATTGGTGCAATATTAGGTGAGGCAGGCGTGTCATATATTGCACTTGATGTGAAGCAGGAACGTGTCACGAAAGCTAGAAAACAAGGTTTCCCTGTATTCTTTGGTGACGCTAGCCAGCTCAAAGTCTTACAAGCAGCAGGAGCCGAACAAGCAAAAATGTTAGTGATTGCACTTGAAGACCCAGAGCGAGTTAATAAATTAGTCTCTCAAGTTCGTCAGTTTTATACTGAAATGCCTATTCATGCCAGAGCAATAGATAGGAAACACTGTGCGATATTAATCAGCCATGGTGCAACGACCACTGTTTCAGATACTTTGGAAACAAGCTTACGATTGACGGAGGAAGTACTACTGAGTAACGGTGTCGATGCTGAAGAAGTAAAACGTATTACTGATGAGTTTAGAGATGACTACTACTTGGATGTTGTGAAGAAAGTCGTTGAGAAAAAAGTAGTAATGGGCGAATTAAGTCATTAAAAATCTTCCTGCGTTATTTTAGCCGACAGCCTTTATTTTCTCCAGGCGTATACAAGATAGATGGTTGAACCTTCTGAAATCTTACTTTGATAAGAGATCTTGTAGCGAACCCCTGCAAGTGCATATTGACGAGCAAGCAGAATTTCTTTATCACACGCTTTGCATTGGGACAGGCTTTCAGCTTTAGATAGTTTACTGTGTTAGTGAAGTACCATCTCAGGTACTTACTATGTTATTTTGAAAGGCATCGTCTGTCTATATAGGCTAAGCTCTAACCGCCCACGTACTTATCGTTTGTTATATTTATAGGCGCATTGGCATAACAACATACTGTCGTTCTAGCTTCTCATCAGCAGGTGTAATTAACACGCTGCTATTATCATCAGTAAAGACCATTTTGACTTGATCGTCTGGAATGGCATTGAGCAAATCCAGCAAATACGCGTTGTTAAACGCGATTTCTAATGACGTACCTTGGTAATCAACAGTAATTTCTTCTTCAGCGACTTCTTGTTCTTGATTGGTCACGGTCGCTTTGAATAAACCTGCTTCAAGATTGATCCGAACACTGCGATGTTTATCGTTAGATAGAATAGCAGCGCGAGATAAGGCTTGTTTTAATTCTTCGCGATTAGCTAAAACAATTTTGTCACCACCAAGAGGAAGTACCCGTTGATAATTAGGAAATTGGCCATCAATTAGTTTTGATGTGAAGTGTAAATCAGGCAATTCAACTTTAATTTGTTGACTGCTAAAAGCAAGCTTAACCGTATCGTCAGTATCATTTAGTAAGCGACCTAATTCCATAATCGCTTTACGGGGAATAATAATACTGTTCTTTTCGGCAACGGAGGTATTTGTTGTGATACTACCTAGTGCGAGACGGTGGCCATCCGTTGCAACTGCGCGCAGAGTTGTGTCTTCACGCTCAAGTAATAAGCCATTTAAATAATACCGTACATCTTGGCTTGCCATGGCAAAACTGGTCTCATCCAATAATGATTTTAGTGCTGATTGAGGTAGGCTGATTTCATCAACGTAATTGGCACCTTCACTATCAGGAAAGTCCTCTGCTGGTAGTGTCGCTAGTGAGAAGCGACTTTTGCCAGCACGTACAATGGCTTTATTATCTTGTGCCTTAAAGCTAATCGTTGCATTGTTGGGTAATGCACGGCAAATATCAAGGAATTTACGAGCCGAAACGGTTGTTTTGCCTTCTTTTTCAACGGCAACGGGTAAGGTTGCAATCATTTCCAGTTCCATGTCAGTACTCGTCATTGATAACTGGTTGCCATTGGCGCGTAATAATATTGTAGATAGGATAGGTAAGGCTGCACGACGTTCAACAATGCTACAAACTAACTGAAGTGGGCGGGAAATCGTTTCTTGGCTAACTGTAAATTGCATGATTAGTCTCTCGGCTTAACTCGATAAGGTTCGAAGTAAATTACGGTAGTCTTCAGCGACACGGATATCTGTTTCTTTCAATTCAGCCACTTTACGACAAGCATGTAATACCGTCGTATGATCTCGACCACCAAAGGCATCGCCAATTTCGGGAAGGCTATGATTGGTCAGTTCTTTAGCCAAGGCCATGGCAATTTGTCGTGGCCGCGCAATTGAGCGAGTACGCTTTTTTGACAAAAGATCAGTAACGCGAAGTTTGAAATATTCAGCAACTATTTTTTGAATGCTCTCCAGCGTGACTAACTTCTGGTGTAAGGCAAGCAAATCTTTGAGCGCTTCTTGCGCCATATCAATAGAAAGGGGTTGATTGGTAAAGCGAGCAAAGGCCATAATTCGTTGCAGTGCACCTTCCAGATCGCGTACATTAGATTTAATACGTTGGGCAATGAAAAATGCCACATCTTCTGGTAGAGAGATAAGGTTTTGCTGTGCTTTTTTTATTAAAATGGCAACGCGAGTTTCTAGCTCAGGTGGTTCAACAGCAATCGTTAATCCCCAGCCGAGGCGAGATTGCAGCCTTTCATCAAGATTTTGAACCTCTTTAGGAAAACGATCACAAGTAAGAATAATTTGTTTTTGCCCTTCTAAAAGACTGTTAAAGGTATAGAAAAATTCTTCTTGTGAACGTTCTTTTTTAGCAAAGAATTGAATGTCATCAATTAATAAGGCATCAGCACTACGGTAATGGGCTTTAAATTTATCCATCGAGTTAGTACGCATAGCGGTGATCATATCTTGCACAAAGCGTTCTGAAGATAAGTAAATAACGCGTGATTTAGGATTGGCTTTTAGGATCTGATTAGCGACAGCTAACATCAAATGTGTTTTACCTAAACCTGTTCCACCATAAAGAAAGAGAGGGTTATAGCCACTTGTTCCTGGAGAATCAGCTACGTGTAAGGATGCCGCACGCGCAATCTGATTAGACTTACCTTCAACAAAGGAGTCAAAGGTAAAGGCTGGATTAATTGGACTGCTTATGGCGGGTTCTGGTGCTGCCGGTGAAGTGTTTTCTTGCGCAGCTTTGTCAGGTTCACGTTGATTATGTTGTTGCGCTTGAGGTTGATTATTACCAACCTCGACCACGACAGAGGTGATCTTACCCTGACTTAGTGCGCCAATAAGCTGAATGATTTTTGTTTCAAGCTGTTCTTGCACCCACGACTGCACATACGGGTTAGGTGCGAGTAATCGTAGACTATCCTTTTCATCGATTGCTTGTAATGGACGTAACCATGTATTCAGCTGCTGAGCTGATAGCTCACCTTCGAGATGGGATAGGCATTTTTCCCATAAGGGTGATGACACGGCGACTCCTTAAAAATAAATAGATGATGGATACGCTTTAGTATACTGCTTGTCGCTGAGTGATTAAACTTATCCACAACATTAATTTATAAAATAGTATAATTGTGCTTCTACTAATAACTAGTGTTTGACTTACCTTTAATTAAAACAGTATAATTCCAGCCCTTTTGTCCGTGTTGAGATCTTTCTCGGCAAGGAGAAAACCAGAATTAATATAGTGGAGTTGGTGAAATGAAAAGAACTTTTCAGCCTAGTAATATCAAACGTAAACGTACTCACGGTTTCCGTGCCCGCATGAGAACTGTTGGTGGACGTCGCATTGTTAATGCTCGTCGTGCTAAAGGTCGTGCAAGCTTAACAGCATAATTTCTCTTAGATTTTTAAGGGGAGCATGACTTGGCAGCGTTCAGCCGAGCCATGAAAATGAATAACCCGAGAGATTATTCTCGGGTATTTCGTCAAGCTAAACGTGTAAGCGGTAAAGGCTTGACGATTTTAACGGTTGAAAACTCAGTCGGGCACCCGCGTCTGGGTTTAGCGATAGCAAAAAAGCATCTTAAGCTAGCAAGTCGCCGCAACCGACTGAAGCGGATTATTCGCGAGTCTTTCAGACAGCATCAATCCGATTTTGCCAATATAGATATTGTTGTACTAACTCGGCCTGATATTACGAAGCGTGAATCAGCTCAATTATGGAAAGCATTGGAGCAGCATTGGTTAACCGTGGTAGCGCAGTGGCAAAAATCATCTTGATGGGGCTCATTCGAGCTTATCAAATTCTCATTAGTCCTCTACTAGGCGCAAATTGTCGCTTTCAACCAACTTGTTCTCATTATATGATAGGCGCGATTGATCGCTTTGGCCCTTTAAAAGGTTTTTGGCTTGGTCTGCGTCGACTTTCACGTTGTCACCCTTGGCATGAGGGTGGTTTAGATCCTATTCCTGAATTAAAGAAACATATACACAATGGATAACTTAAGAACTTTTTTTATCTTCGGTTTGCTTATCATCTCATTACTATTATGGGAAGCGTGGCAAAATGATTATGTTCGCCCTCAGCAACAGCAAGCGGAACAACTTGCCAATGAATTACTAGCGAGTAATGAAGCGTCTCGATCAGACTTACCGGCAACAGTAGTTGAAAATAATCAGCGCGATCTACCTGAAATGCCCATTGCACAAACTTTAGATAATTTGCCTGCGATCACTCAAAGTAGCGAAGGTCTGGCGAGTAATAAGATACACGTGAAAACTGATATAATTGATGTGATGATCGATACTAAAGGGGGTGACATTACAGCGTTAAACTTGCTCGCTTATCCGGTTGAATCAGATAAACCAAATGAGCCTGTGCAATTTTTAGCTGAAACAGCATCACGATATTTTGTTGTCCAATCGGGTTTACGGTCAAATACCTCAGCTCCAACTCATTATGACCAATATCAAACGGAACAGATGGATTACCAGCTGACCGAGGGCCAAGACACGCTAATAGTTCCTCTATATTGGCAGACAGATGCAGGTTTAAAGATAACCAAAACCTATCGATTTCATCGTGATAGCTACCTTGTTGAGGTTGACTATCAAGTAGACAACAATGGTGGTGAACCATTCACTGCCTATCCTTATGTACAGTTTAATCGAAACCGTCCAACAGAAGGTTCTGGTTTTATCTATACCTATACCGGCGCAATATTTTCTACTACAGGTAATGAATACGAAAAAATCGATTTCGATGATTTAGATGATGCGGCATTCGCCCGTTCAGCGCCAGGTGGTTGGGCTGCAATGATTCAACATTATTTTGTCGCAGCGCTAATACCAGCTGATGGAGAGCAAGAGAATAGTTTCTATGGCAAATCAATTAATGAGCGTAATTATACGGCGGGTATGAAACTGCCCACTATTACTGCTGGCATAGGTGACCGCACGCAAGCTAACTATAGTATGTATCTAGGGCCGAAAGAACATAAACGTTTAGAAGCCGCTGCGAACAATCTCGATTTAACAGTAGATTATGGAATGCTAACAATTATCTCCCAACCATTATTTACGATTATGGAATGGATCCATAAACTAACTAATAACTGGGGTTGGTCAATAGTTTTTTTAACTGTTTTGATCAAGTTAGCGTTTTATAAGTTGTCGGCAGCGAGCTATCGCTCAATGGCTAATATGCGAAAACTAACACCAAAACTAGCGGTACTGAAAGAGCGGTATGGTGATGATAAGCAAAAATTCAATCAAGAAATGATGGGGTTATACCGTACTGAAAAAATTAATCCATTAGGAGGGTGTTTACCTATTCTAGTGCAAATGCCGGTATTTTTAGCCTTTTATTGGGTGCTGGTTGAGAGCATTGAGTTGCGCCAAGCACCGTTCATATTTTGGTTGCAAGATTTAACAGCAATGGACCCGTACTTCATTTTGCCAGTGTTGTTTGGTTTGAGTATGTTCTTCCAGCAAAAACTAAATCCTGCACCGCAAGATCCGGCACAAGCTATGGTAATGAAGGCATTTCCTATTATTTTTACAGTATTCTTTGCATTTTTCCCTTCAGGTTTAGTACTGTACTGGGTGGTGAATAACGGACTGTCAATTGCTCAGCAATGGCATATTACCCGTAAGCTAGGCGCACTTTAATAAGCAATGGAAACGATTGTTGCAATTGCAACTGCTCCAGGGCGTGGCGGAGTCGGCATTGTTCGGCTATCAGGCAAAACCAGTACAGAAATAGCCAAAACTATTTGTGGTAAGGTTCCGAAAGCCCGATATGCCCAGTTCAGTAATTTTCGTGATCATGATGGCGAGGTTATTGACAGCGGTATTGTACTTTATTTTCCAAATCCGGCTTCGTTTACAGGTGAAGATGTTGTTGAGCTTCAAGGGCATGGCAGTCCACTGGTTTTAGCTCGACTATGTCAGCGTGCTGTTACTTTAGGCGCTCGAATGGCAAGACCAGGGGAGTTCTCTGAGCGCGCTTTTCTGAATAATAAAATGGATTTGGCTCAAGCTGAAGCGGTTGCAGACTTAATTGATAGTGCAACTGATCAAGCTGCACGTAGTGCTATGCTTTCTTTGCAAGGCGTTTTTTCTGAACGCGTAAATACCTTATTAACTCAATTAACAGAATTGAGAATGTATGTTGAAGCTGCTATTGATTTTGCTGATGAAGAAATCGACTTTCTTGCTGAAGCCGCTGTTGATAAACAGTTACAAGCCTTATTAAAAACAGTTGAGCGCATTAGCAAGAGTGCTCAGCAAGGCCGCTTATTACGCGAAGGAATGAGTGTAGTGTTGGCTGGCCAGCCTAATGCAGGTAAATCGAGTTTACATAATCAGCTTGCAGGGCATGATGCGGCTATTGTGACGGAAGTGGCTGGCACAACTCGAGATATCTTACGTGAACAAATTCACCTCGGTGGTCTGCCGCTTCGTATTTCAGATACAGCAGGTTTGCATGAATCTGATGATATTGTCGAACAAGAAGGCATTCGACGTACCCAAACTGAAATAGCTCGGGCCGATCATATCCTATTGGTTATTGATGATAATCAAGGCATGACAGCCAAGGATGAGCAAATAAGAGCTGATTTACCTCAGCATATCCCATTAACGGTTATTCGTAATAAAATTGATAAGCAGAACAAGCAGGCCGCTTTACTTGAAAGTGATGATGAAGTAACGTTGTTGTTATCTGCTAAATCAGGCGAGGGTATGGACTTATTAGAAAAATACTTATGTGATGCTGTTGGTTATCACCCTGAAGATGAAGGAGTATTTATTGCTCGAAGACGGCATTTAGATGCCTTAGATCGCGCTCGTATAGCGATTGAAACGGGGTATGATTGTTTGGCTGGAATGGGTGCGGGAGAGTTACTAGCGGAAGAACTTCGCCAAGCACAACATGCACTTGGCGAGATTACTGGTACTTTCACCAATGAAGACTTACTTGATAAAATCTTCTCTAGTTTCTGTATCGGTAAATAATTTGGACTCAGTTCTAAGGTGAGAAAGAAGAACCACAGCCACAGGTAGTAGTTGCATTAGGGTTACGAATTACAAACTGTGCGCCTTCGATACCATCGGTGTAATCAATTTCTGCGCCGACAAGGTATTGGTAGCTAGCGGGATCAATTAATAACATTACACCCGCTTTTTCAACTTGAGTGTCGCCTTCATTGATTTCTTCTTCAAAGGTAAAACCATATTGAAAACCAGAGCAGCCGCCACCCGTGATGAATACGCGTAATTTAAGTTGGTCGTTGCCTTCTTCTTCGATTAGTGTGCTAACTTTTGTCGCTGCGGCATCGGTAAAATTAACTGGGCTAGGTATTTCACTCATAGTGAACTCCAAAATTGAATAGTTAACCCTACATTATCCAAAGCTGAGTGATTTAGTCAAGTATTAGTGCTAAAAAGAGGATTAGTTTTATTCTGGAGGTAATCTAAGGCTTGCTTCATCGGTACTCGCAACAGCTTCATGCTCTAAATCAAGAATGTCACTATGCTCTTCTGTTATACGAATTAGTTGGCCATTAACTTCAGCACCCATAGCCATTTCAAGCATAAGATAATAAACATTGCCTGTTACCTTTGCTTTAGAGGATAGATCAACATGCTGAGAGGCATAGATATTACCAGTAATGGTGCCGTTGATGAGGAGATGAGGTACTCTAAGCTCACCTTCAATATGACCTTCATTGCTCAGCGTAAGAACCGACTCTGAGTCACTGGCTGCAAAAATATTTCCAGTAATGCTACCGTCGATTCGTAGGCCACCATTAAAGTTGAGATCACCTGTAATATGGGTGTTTTGCCCAATTAGAGTGTCTAGGTGGGTGGAGCTTTTTTTACGCTTATTTTTACTGAACATGAGGCAGGCACCTATTATTAATGTATTGTTTAATCGGCTAGTTTCCAATCAAAAGTCTTAGAGAGCATTACTTTATTCTTTTGTATTAAATCGACTGATATTGTTTTAGGCAGGACATCACTTTCAAGTTTAATGTGGCCTTCAATGACTTGGACATGGCGTAAATTTAATTCATGTTCGTCTAATGCATGCTTGAATTTAGTACCATTTGTTTCAGTATTAACTATCATACTGATAGTGCCAGTAATGGGACGAGTAATTTTTTTACCTTGAGTGATAACTAAGCGATAGCGAATCGTATTAGGTTCATTTTCATCTACACGTAAGTTTAGGTCACGATATTGAAGTTCACTTGAATTATTGCCCTGAGTGATAGACTGATAAAAAATAATATCTTTAGTCTTATCATGTACTTGTTCTTGTAATTCATCAAGTTTTAATTGGAGTTGTTGATTGGTTACTTTCTCAATAGCCAGATCAGACTTGTCCTTAGGAGAGTCTTTAAGGAGGCGGTGATATTTAACAGTAAGCTGCGCTAGCTGTTGTTGTAGGCCAGTAATGTCTTCCTGAAGCTGTAGCGATTTTTCATTATGAAGATACCATTGAATTGAAATGGTGATGGCAATGACTAAAGAAACAATGATTAGCCTATGATAGGGTCTTGGTTGTTCGATAATATGTTTTTTTGAATATGGCATGGGTTACTTTAAGGCAATGTTGCAATTGTATTGATAGCGAGAGTTTCTTCAAAACCAAACATAATATTCATATTTTGAATGGCTTGACCTGAAGCACCTTTCACCAAGTTATCAATGACTGATAATACAACAACAGTATTGCTTCCTTGCGGCTGATGGACTGCTATTCTGCATACATTAGCACCACGTACACTGCGCGTTTCAGGGTGAGAACCTGCTGGAAGTACATCAACAAAAGGCTCATTGGCGTAACGTTGTTCAAATAGAGACTGTAAGTCAATATCTGCAGTAAGCTGCCCATATAGCGTGGCATGAATGCCTCTGATCATTGGGGTCAAATGTGGGACGAAAGTTAGGCTTATGGGCTGCTTACTGACAATATTTAAACCTTGCTTTATTTCAGGCAGGTGTCGATGACCTGAAACCGCATACGCCTTCATGTTTTCAGCTGATTCAGCTAATAGTGCACCCACATAAGCTTTGCGACCAGCACCACTTACACCCGATTTAGCATCAGCAATAAGCAGGCTTGGATCGATGGCATCAGCTTCCAATAAGGGTAAAAATCCAAGTTGAGTGGCGGTTGGATAACAGCCGGGTGCAGCCACTAATTGTGCGCTTTTAATCTGGTTACGATTTAGTTCTGGAAGACCGTACACTGCTTGCTTAAGCAATTCTGGACAAGTATGGGGTGTGTTGTACCATTGTTCCCATTCGACTGCATCTTTCAGACGAAAGTCAGCAGACAGATCTATAATGCGTGTTCCTAGGGCGATTAAGTCAGGCACTAGAGCCATGGCGACAGTATGCGGTGTCGCAAAGAATACAAGGTCACATGCTGCTAACTGTTCGACATTGGGTTCAGAAAAGGTGAGATCCACATGGCCACGAAGATTAGGAAATAACTCACTGACTGCAAGCCCTGCTTCGCTGCGTGATGTGATTACTTGTAAGCTGACTTCAGGATGCTGTGCTAAAAGTCTTAATAATTCGACGCCGGTGTAACCTGTTCCGCCAACAATACCAACTTTGATCATGAGTATTCTCTAGATAATGTTATTTAATGTCATATAATAAAAGAGCTATGCTGAAAGCGAAAGGGTTAGTCGTTATTTAATAAGTCTTCTAGCCGCTGTTTTTGTGTAATATATTGTCTAGAGTTAATGGGTTGTTGCTTTGAAAATGATAACTCACTGATATAAATAGGATATTCTTTTTTGCCGTTTCTTAGTTTTAATACCAATGCCTGTACCTTTTTAAATAAGGCCGGATTATTTACTAAGCCTTTTACGATGGTTGGGCCGCAATGAATTTCACATGTTAATGGTGAGATAGGGTTATCAAGTTCTATTTTTATTGGTAAGTATGCTGTTTTATTTTGTGGTGAAACATTTGAAAATTCAGATGCTGACCATAATCCATTTTTGTACTCTAATTGCGAAAAAGACAGTTGAACTTCTGATTCTTCAAGCAGACTTTTAGTAAAGAACTTGTGCAAGTGGCTCACGACAGTCTGTTGCTTCATCTTAGAAAAAGAATAGAGGTAAACACTGCCGAGCTCATCAACAATATAGACGGTAATTTTCTTTGTATCTTTGTATGAAAATAGGTGGATGGACTTTTCAGATTGCTGTCTAAGTAGCAGAGTGTAAAGACCTTCGTTATCAAAGAGCGGGTCAACAGTTGTTGCCGAAAAGTAGGGCTTGTATTCAGCTAGTAAAAAGTCAATATTCTGCTGTTTGTTTACTTTGATATAATCGGAACCATCTTCATGCCATTGTATCTGATAGAGGCGTTCAGATATCTCAACAATATAATTTCCGTTGCTAGGGTAATGGCGGTAATGGGTTAATAACTGTTTGCAGGCGCGTGTTAAGCGTTGAGAAATTTTAGTGCCAAGCATAGGTGTATGACACCAACTATCGATACTTTCATCGCTAATATCTGCTGGTTTCCACCTGATTAAGGTGCTTAGCATTTCAGCAATAGCACTCACGCCATCATAGCTAAAATAGTGGCACTGGCCATGAGAGTTTAAAGCTAAACATTCTAAAGTCTTGATTAGGTTGGTGCGTTGGAAGCCATAATTAAAAGCATCTTGTTGTCTCAGTGCTAACTTAAGATCTTGTCGTTTAAATGCTTCTTTAGGTATCGTTTCAGTATTGGAAAATAAAAGCCATGAAACTAACGTTTCTTGCTGTTCTATATTTGCAGTATGGGCCTGAGCAATAGGGGACTTTAATAAGTATTCGGTGATCCTTAAACACTGAGGTGTAGATACTTCACGAGCTTGATCTGTGACTCGAACACGGCTAGTTTTGGTTAGTATTTTATTGCAAACAGCCCATGCAAGTGTTCGAATTAATGAATGATGACTATACAAGGGAGCAATTTTTGGTGGCTTAGTATTGTCTTGTTCATAAATACTCCATTTTGCTTGTGCACCTGATCGCTCAAGAAAAAGAAACTCTTCTGCTACTTCTGCTAGAAAATTATGAGGGAGCGTTGTAATCATATCTGGTGCGCTATCGAAAAGCTCACGGTAAATTGACATCAGTGTCCGTTGTTGATTTTTCGCATCAAGTTGATGTTGCTTAGCAAACGATGTTAATAAATTATTAAATTTTCTTGCCAGCATGCCAGATTGATTAAATTCTTCAAGCCGCTCTCTAAAACTTGCCTTATAGCGATGATCAAGCGTATTAATATTATAGTGAGACCAATGCCATGAAGTAGGTAAAGAAGCGAGCGCGTTTCGGCGCCATGGATGAGGCACATTTTTTATATTAAAAGTAAGCTTCTCATTACTAAGTAGATACAGTGATCTTCTTGCTTGACCAAGTGATGAGTCAGGGAGTTGATCAGCTAAATAATGGATCTTTAAAACATTAGGATCACATAGAAAAGTATTGTCTTCTAACTTATAAACTTGTTGCTTATAAGAGGAAGAGAGCCTAGGTGCATTGGGGTATTGTTCAATGATTGTTCGCTGATAAATGAGCCCTAAAAATGCCGGAAGGCCATTTTTCATTGCATTGATACTCTGTCGACAACCCTCTTTGAAAAGAGAGTCAGCAGAGCAAGTATTTAGTGGACCAAAGTCTATGACATTGACTGAAATAGGCTGAGTAGATAATAAGTTCTGCGCTGCCTGTTGATACTTTTCTGGGCTATCTTGATCCGGAGGAATAAGCCACCAAAGGGGGATACTACCAGCTAAAATTAGACCATTGCAATAAAGACGGTCTAAATAATCACCCGGCAAAGGCTCAGTTATTGTTGATTCTTTATTTTTCAATAGATAAGAGAGTTTAATACCAAATGTTTGTGCCCACACAGCAATGCTTTCTAGCTTTTGTTCAAGAAGCTGGATTTGTTGTTCAGGTACTTTATTAGAATGGACCAGTAATAAGTCAAACTCAGGATCGGAAGGGTAATAAATAGATCCGTAGTCATTTATTAAGTAAAGACCTTGTAATGGGAATTCAAAATATGAATGCCGTTTATAGGAAAATGATCGCTGAAAGCCTTTAGCAATAGCAAATGCACGTGAACTTGGCTGGTAATCTGCTATTCCTTGCGGCGCATTTACAATAAAGCCAGGCATAGCCGGATCATTGGTATGCAATAACAGCGGTAATAATTGAAAAAAAACCTGTTTTGTAGGGGGTGCTACTTCAATAAACCGCTCAATCCGTGTGCGGTTATGGGTTTGAAAAAGCATTAGGACTGGCGATTCATCCATTAGCAGATCTTTTTAAAATAGTCGAAATATTAATGGCGAAAATGACGCATACCAGTAAATACCATTGAAAGGCCATGTTCGTCGGCTGCTGCAATAACTTCATCATCACGCATTGAGCCTCCTGGCTGTATTACTGCGCTAATGCCTGCTTTAGCCGCTGCATCTAATCCATCGCGGAAAGGGAAGAAGGCATCTGATGCCATAACGGCACCTGGTACGGTTAAACCAGCATCTTCAGCTTTAATACCGGCAATTCGACTACTGACTACGCGACTCATTTGACCAGCACCAATGCCTACGGTTTGTTGCTTATTGACATAAACAATAGCATTTGATTTAACAAATTTAGCGACACGCCACGCAAATAGCAAATCTAACATTTGTGCTTGTGTAGGCGCTTTTTTTGTAACAACTTTTAATTGATCCTGAGTGACTAAAGCACTATCACGATCCTGCACTAATAAGCCGCCAGTTACCCGTTTATAGTCTAGACCTACAACAGATTGTTCGGGGAAAGCACCACAGCAAAGTAGACGAACGTTTTTCTTACTGCTAACCACCAGTTTTGCTTCATCACTAATAGAGGGAGCTATAATGACTTCAACAAATTGGCGATCAATGATTGCTTGGGCCGTTTTTGCATCCAACTCTCTGTTAAAGGCGATAATGCCACCAAATGCCGAGGTTGTGTCAGTTTGATAGGCCAAATCATAGGCTGTTAATAAATCATCAGCTGTAGCAACACCACAAGGGTTAGCGTGCTTCACAATCACACAGGCAGGAGATTCAGGGAAGGCCTTTACACATTCTAAAGCGGCATCAGTATCGGCGATATTATTGTATGACAACTCTTTACCTTGAATCTGAACTGCAGCACTGATTGTGCCAGATTCAAGTTGTGCTTCAGTGTAGAAGGCGGCTTTTTGATGAGGATTCTCGCCGTAACGCATCTCTTGCGTTTTATGGAATTGGCTATTAAAGGTGCGAGGGAAGTTTGCCTTGTCTTTACCTTCAGTCAATGTGCCGAAATAGTTAGCGATAGCACCATCATAATGGGCTGTATGTTCAAATGTCTTAATGGCAAGATCAAAACGTGTTGCATTATCAATACCGCCATTCGCTTCTAGTTGTTCAACCACACGACTGTAATCTGCAGGATCAATCAACACCGTCACTGAGGCATGATTTTTTGCAGCTGCACGTAACATCGTTGGCCCACCAATATCGATATTTTCAACTGCCATTGCAAGCGTACAATCATCACGGGCAATAGTCGCTTCAAAGGGATAAAGGTTCACCACTACTAAATCGATAGGGTCAATATTATGTTCGGCCATAATCGCTTCATCAGTACCGCGACGGCCTAATAAACCTCCATGAATTTTAGGGTGTAATGTTTTAATTCGGCCATCCATCATTTCAGGAAAACCAGTGTGTTCTGATACTTCTGTTACTGGCAAGCCTGCTTGTTGGAGCAATTTAGCTGTACCGCCAGTTGAAAGTAGCTCAACACCTAAGCGAGTTAATTTTTGAGCGAGTTCTAAAACACCTGTTTTATCTGACACACTTAACAGTGCACGTTGGACTTTATTCATGAGTTGTTCCTGATTTGACTGGCTTATAAGCCATAAGTTTTTAATTTTTTACGAAGCGTGCCGCGATTAAGTCCTAGTAACTCTGCTGCACGACTTTGATTGCCATTAGTATGTTCAAGCGTTGCTTTAAACAAAGGTGCTTCAACTTCAGCTAATAACATGTCATATAGATTGGTGGTCATTTGACCATTTAATTGCTCAAAATAATCTTTTAATGCAGTTTCGACGCATTCACTTAAGGGGGCATGTTTAAGTTTTTCATCTACCCCTAGACTAAAACAGGTGGTATGTTCCGGGTCGGTCTCAACATTTTTTGTCATGCGGCAACACCACCTTTTTGCTCAAGTTGAGTGAAGAATTGTTCAGTAAAATCTAATTGCTGTTGTGGCTGTTCAAGGGTGTTCATATGCTGACGGAAAGGATTGCCATTACGTAAACCTTTGCTATACCAAGCAATATGTTTTCGAGCCATACGAACCCCTGTGTAGTCTCCGTAAAAATCATACAATGTGTGCAAATGTTCGATCAAAATAGTACGAACTTCATCAACTTCAGGTGAAGCAAGTTGTTCACCATATTTTAGATAGTGCTCAATCTGCTTAAATATCCATGGATTGCCTTGTGCAGCACGACCAATCATCACAGCATCAGCCTGTGTATAGGCAAGTACATATTTTGCTTTTTCTGGGTTAGAAATATCACCATTAGCAATAACAGGTATTGAGATAGCAGATTTTATTTCAGCAATAGTGTCATATTCGGCATCACCTTTATAAGCATCGGCACGGGTTCGGCCGTGAACAGCTAAGGCTTGTATTCCTGACTCTTCAGCAATTCGTGCAATATTAACACCATTACGGTTATCTCTATCCCAGCCTGTTCTTATCTTTAGGGTAACAGGCACATTAACGGCGTTTACAACAGACGCTAATATCTCAGCTACAAGGGATTCATTTTGCAATAATGCTGAACCAGCCATTACATTGCAGACTTTCTTTGCGGGGCAGCCCATATTAATGTCAATGATATGCGCGCCCTCATTGACATTATGTTGTGCTGCCTCAGCCATCATTACAGGATCTGTGCCGGCTATTTGTATTGAGCGAGGTTCTGGTTCACCGTCATGATTAGCGCGGAGTAATGATTTTTTACTTGCCCATAATGATTTATTGGCAGTGATCATTTCAGACACCACCATACCGGCACCTAAACGACGACATAATTGTCGAAACGGGCGATCTGTTACACCGGCCATAGGTGCTAGGAATAGGTTATTGGGCAATGTGTATTGACCAATATTCATAATCGCTTTTGGCCTACAAGACGGATCCACTCATCTTTTAAGACGGGAGCTTTCATATCAAACCATGTTTGGTAACTTTGGCTCACATCTTCTGCTTGTACATCTAAAATCCCTGATAAAACAATCATTGCACCTGACTTGCTTAAGCCGGCTAAACGTTCAGACAGTGATTGCAACGGGCCTGCAAGAATATTAGCAAGTAATAAATCGCACGTTTCATCTGGGCAATCATCAGGTAAATAGGTATCGATTTTGACACCATTACGTTCGGCATTGGCCTGTGTCGCTTCAAGTGCTTGCGGGTCTGTATCAACACCAATCACTTTCTTGGCACCTAATAAGGCGGCTGCAATTGCTAATATACCACTGCCACAGCCATAATCAATCACGACCTTACCTTTGACATCAGATTGATCGAGCCAATTAAGACATAGTGCGGTAGTAGGGTGAGTACCTGTACCAAACGCCAAGCCGGGATCGAGCATAATATTAATAGCATCAGCTTGCGGTGGGGTGTGCCAACTAGGACAAATCCACAACTTTTCACCAAAGTTCATGGGCTGGAAGTTATCCATCCATTCACGAATCCAATCTTTATCTTCAACTGCTTCAATACGGTAACTTGGTAAGGCCTGTGGCGCCATCATGCCTGTTAAGATACCTATCAGCATGTCGGTATCAGTTTCTGCATCATAAAGCGCAATGACATTCGTCGCTGGCCATAAAGGCGTTGTGCCAATTTCAGGTTCGTAAATGGGCTGATCTTCATTATCCTGAAAAGTAACCGCACTCGCACCAGTATCTAATAGCTGATCTGATAATGCTTCAGCATCATCGGGCGTGCTATTAAATATCAACTGAATCCAAGCCAAGGTTACAGGCCTAGTTTCTTTTCAAGGTAATGAATGTTTGTGCCGCCTTCTTGGAAGGCTAAATCACTCATAATATCTTGTTGAAGCGCAACATTCGTTTTAATGCCATCTATACCAATTTCACTTAATGCTGTTAGCATGCGGGAGATAGCTGATTCACGTGTCGGACCATGCGCAATCAACTTACCGATCATTGAATCATAGTTAGGTGGCACGCTATAACCACTATAAATATGTGAATCCATACGAATGCCGATTCCACCCGGAGCATGATAATGAGTGATCTTACCGGGGCTTGGCATAAATGTTTTGGCATCTTCAGCATTGATTCGACATTCAATTGAATGTCCATTGAGTACGATATCATTTTGAGTAAATGATAACGGTTCGCCGGCAGCAATTTTAATTTGCTCTGCAACAAGATCAATGCCGGTGATTTGTTCGGTAATAGTGTGTTCAACTTGAATACGTGTATTCATTTCAATGAAATAAAACTGATCATCTTGGAATAAGAATTCAAAAGTACCTGCGCCTCGGTAGCCAATACGAACACAAGCATCAGCACAAATTTTACCCATTTTGGCACGTAGCTCTTCAGAAATACCTGGAGCAGGCGCTTCCTCAACTACTTTTTGGTGACGACGTTGCATAGAACAATCACGTTCACCCAAATGAACTGCATTACCATGTTGATCAGCTAATACTTGGAACTCGACATGACGTGGGTTTTGGAGGAATTTTTCCATATAAACCATGCCATTACCAAATAAAGCTTTCGCTTCACTTTTGGTTAATGCAATAGCATTAAGTAAATGAGCTTCGCTATGTACTTCACGCATACCACGACCACCACCACCACCAGATGCTTTGATAATGAGTGGATAGCCTACTTTTCGTGCAAGGCGAAGGTTGTTTTCATTATTGTCGTCAAGTGCGCCATCAGAACCAGGAACACAAGGAACACCTGCCTCTTTCATTGCCTTGATTGCAGACACCTTATCGCCCATCATGCGGATTGTGTCAGATTTGGGGCCAATGAATATAAAGCCACTTTGTTCTATACGTTCAGCAAAATCGGCATTTTCAGACAAAAAGCCATAACCAGGGTGAATTGCAGATGCATCAGTAATTTCAGCCGCACTAATTATTGCAGGAACATTTAAATAACTTTCTGTTGATGGGGCAGGGCCAATACACACTGTTTCATCGGCTAATAAAACATGTTTCAAGTCACGATCTACATCAGAGTGAACAGCTACTGTTTTGATACCTAACTCTTTACAGGCTCTTAAAACACGAAGGGCAATCTCGCCGCGATTGGCAATGACAATTTTATCGATCATAATTTTTTATCCGCTGGTGGAACGATTGCACAAAGATAGTATGTGCAAGAAATAAGGCTTATTCAATAATGATTAAAGGTTCATCAAATTCAACGGGATGTCCATTCTCAACCATAATTGCTTTTACAGTACCGCTACGATCGGCTTCAATTTGGTTGAACATTTTCATCGCTTCGATAATGCAGATGACATCGCCAGCATTAACTGATTGTCCAATTTCAACCAGTGAGGGTGCTTCAGGTGATGATGAGCGATAGAAAGTACCCACCATTGGTGATTTAACTGCATTTGCATTGTTTGTTGTGGCGGTTACAGCTTCGACGGCTATGGCTGGGGCAGGGGATGTTTGTTGTAAAGCAGGTGCAGCCATCATAACTGGAGCTGCAACGTTATTACGGCTAATACGAACTGATTCTTCACCCTCTTGAATTTCAATTTCTGCTATATCTGATTCTTGAATTAAGTCGATCAGTTTTTTTATTTTACGAATGTCCATTGAATTAACCCTGTTGAGAAGTATGTTTGATAGCGGCCTGTAGAGCGAGCTCATAACCTTGAGAGCCTAGTCCGCAGATCACGCCAAGTGCGATATCTGAGAAGTAGGACTGTTGTCTAAACGTTTCCCGTGCATGCACATTAGATAGATGTACCTCAATAAAAGGGATATCTATACCCGTTAATGCATCGCGAAGTGCGACACTGGTATGTGTATATGCAGCGGGATTAATGATGATAAAGTCAGCATTTGACCGAGCAGCATGAACTTTATCAATTAACTCATGTTCGGCATTGCTTTGAAAATTTTCTAGTTGGTGGCCTGCTTGTTCAGCTTGGTTTTGTAGCTGTTTTTCGATATCTGAAAGAGTATCTGCGCCGTAATGTTCTGGTTCACGACTACCTAATAGGTTTAGATTGGGACCATGCAGCACTAAAAATTTCGCCATTAGAGTTCGCGCCTAGATACAGTTAATTGACTGCAAATTTTGCACTATTGGTTAAATGTTGTCCAGTTTTTTAGTAGAAAAAGAGCACTTATGTCGCTAAATTCGCCGAAGTTGGTTAAATATTGCTTGAATTCAGTTTTGCTAGATGGATGAGCAGTTCTGATGCTGTAATACTTCCTACTAATCGATTCTGGCGGAATTCATTACCTTCACTATCAAAAAATAGCATTGTTGGAGGGCCAAAAACCTGCAGCTCTTTTAGTAGTGCTTGATGCGCGGCAGTATTTGCTGTCATATCAAGCTGCAATGCATTCTTATTGGAAAATGCTTTTATCACTTCACTATCTTGGAAGGTCGTTATTTCCATTTTTTTGCAATCAACACACCAGTCGGCGTAAAAGTCGAGCATAGTGATGGTATTGGACTGACTGAGCTGTTGTTTTAGATCTTTCAGGTTCGTCACTTGGGTGAAATTTAAATGTTCAGACTGTCTCTGAGTAGCTTGTTGATTAGCAGCGAAGGCTTGTAATGGACGCCAAATGTTTTGGCTGCCACTTGAGCTTCCAATCATTAACAGTGAACCGTATATCAATAGTATGATCCCTAGGCCTTTCCAAAATTTTTCCCAACCACTAGAGTCAACCTTGAGTGTATTAAGAGCACCTAAATACACTGCGGAGACAATAAGTAGTCCACCCCAAAGTAGCAGGCTTACCCAGCTTGGAAGAATGCGTTCGAGCATCCAGATCGCTAAGGCAAGCATTAACACGCCAAAAACTGACTTTATCGTATCCATCCAGTCACCCGCTTTCGGTAATAGTGAACCGGCTGAAGTACCAATTATTAATAGGGGTAGTCCCATACCCATGCTAAGTGCAAATAATGCACTACCACCTAAAATAGGATCGCCTTGCTGGCCAATAAATATCAGAGCGCCAGCTAAAGGAGGTGCCAAACAAGGACCAACGATAAGAGCGGACAACAAACCCATGAGAGCGGCCCCTGCTACATGGCCACCTTTTTGTTGATGGCTTATTTGATGTAGGCGCTGTTGTACTCCGTGCGGTAATTGCAGTTCAAACAGTCCAAACATAGACAGTGCTAATACAGCGAATAATGCACTAAAGCTGCCGATAATCCATGGGTTTTGAAACAGTGACTGTAAATTTTCTCCTAATAAGCCGGTCATAACACCGGCAACGGTATAGGTCACAGACATGGCAAGAATATAAGTAAGCGATAGGATAAATGCACGATAGCTGGTGATTCGTTCGCCTTCTCCAACGATGATGCTAGATAAAATTGGAATCATCGGAAACACGCAAGGTGTAAAGGCAAGCAGCAAACCTAACCCGAAGAAGCTTAATAATATGGTGACAATTTTGTCTTCCTCCAAACTCTTGGCAATACGATCTTGGCTTGATAGAACAGGTGAAGAGGAGTTGGCGCTGTTGTTTGTGGTGAATGTCTGAGTTCCACTACCTGTTAGCGTTGGCAGGCTGAGTAGAATGGTTTTTTCTGTGGGTGGGTAGCAGATGTTAAATGTTTCTGAGCAACCTTGGTAACGTGCTTTTAGAGTAAATTCCTGTTTAATATTGCTACGGCTAATCGGTAAAGTCATTTCAACATCGTGATGGTAAACCTCGGTTAAACCGAAAATATCATCAACTTTGTTTTCACCTGCAGGCAGAGTATATTCAAGTAGTCTTACTGCATTGTTGTTTTCAATGGTCAGATTAATTTTATCGCGATATAAATAATTGCCCTCAGCGACGAGCCATTTTACCAATAGGGTTTGACTATCTTTCGTTTGTGCCGAGAATTGAAATGCTTCATCAACATTAGGAGGCGTTGCAAAATCATCACTAAACCCTAGACTATCGAGTAGTCCTGGTCGCGCTTGCAGGCTAAAAGCGAGAAGCATAAAAATTAAAAAGAAATATTTTTTCATAGTGAATATTGGCTGCGAAAGTATGGATGTTAATAGACAACCTTAACAAGGGATCGTTTCAGCATACAGTGCAAAATTAATAATTTAGTGTCAAGAGGACATAATGTTGTAATAATTGCACCAAATTTGGTCACCGAACAGAGTTATATGTAATGGAAATTAAAACAATTAATGCGCTTGAAAAGCAGGCGATGAAAAAAAGTCACACTGAATTAGCTCGCATAGGTTTTGCACTGTTTTTCCTGGCGGGCGTTTTGGCTTATAGCTTTATGACTAGCGGCGGAGTGCCGAACCACGTCTTTTTAGCAATAGCGGCGGTATTTGGCGGTTATATGGCGATGAATATTGGCGCGAATGATGTTGCCAATAATGTTGGCCCGGCAGTGGGCTCCAAAGCCTTAACGATGGGTGGCGCGATTGTCATTGCGATGATTTTTGAAGCTGGCGGTGCATTTATTGCTGGTGGTGAGGTGGTGTCGACGATTAAAAAAGGCATTATCGACATCGAGGCATTTGGTAGTGATACCGACAGTTTCTTATGGGCAATGATGGCGGCCTTATTAGCAGCAGCGCTTTGGCTTAATCTCGCGACTATGGCAAAAGCCCCTGTATCGACGACACACTCGATTGTTGGTGGCGTGATGGGTGCGGGTATAGCTGCGGCAGGTTTTGATATTGTTGATTGGGGCACTATGGGTAAAATTGCCAGCTCATGGGTTATTTCGCCTGTGATTGGCGGTTTGATTGCTGCCGCATTTTTATTTGCGATTAAAAAAACAATTATTTTTAAAAAAAATAAAGTCGAGGCTTCATATCGCTGGGTACCGGTTTATGTCGCTATTATGTCACTGGCCTTTATTACCTATTTGGTGCTAAAGGGCTTGAAAAAAGTTTGGCAACCGATGGTGACTCACTTTAACGATATGATGTTTTTCACTGTTGAAGTAACTAAAAAACCAACATTAGAGGCTGCATTGCTATTAGGTTCCATCGTTGCTGTACTGGTGTTTTTTAAAGTTAAGCGATCAATTAAATTAAAACTAGCTACATTAGAAAATGATCGCGCCAGTGTGAATGTGTTATTCACGATACCGTTGATTTTTGCTGCAGCGCTACTGAGTTTTGCTCATGGTGCCAATGATGTTGCGAATGCGATTGGTCCTTTAGCTGCGATTAATGATGCGGTCATGACAGGGGGTATTTCTGCTAAAGCTGAAATTCCTCTCTGGGTTATGGGCGTAGGAGCGCTTGGTATCGCGATTGGTTTAGGCTTATATGGCCCACGGTTAATCAGAACAGTGGGTACTGAAATTACCGAGTTGGATCAAATGCGGGCATTTTCGGTAGCGATGGCTGCTGCGATTACCGTGATCATTGCAAGTCAATTAGGTTTGCCAGTTAGCTCAACTCATATTGCTATCGGTGGTATTTTCGGAGTGGGGTTCTTACGTGAATGGTTGGATTCTTCAGATAGTATTATTGATGAGATTAAGCAAGATAAAGCAGAGTTAGAAGATGAAAAACAGCTTTTAAGCGCATTTCGTGGTGAGTTAAACACTTTAAATAAAAAAGAAAATAAGTCTGAACAAGATTATCAAAGACTTACGGTTCTTTATCGCTCAATTGACCTAGAAGAAGAGGCTATCAAGTCAACTAAGAAAACGTTGAAGAAAGACAAGAAGAACCTCTATGTTAAACGTGATGCCATTAAAAAAATCATTACCGCTTGGTTGATTACGGTGCCTTCTGCAGCAGTACTAGCAGCGTGTATTTTCTTCATGATTAAAGGATTTATGCTCTAAGTTTTGAAACGCGCACTGGAAATACTTAAAACAACCTTTGGTTATGATTCCTTCCGTCATGCGCAACAGGATGTAATTCAAACCATACTTGATGGCGGTGATGCGTTAGTTTTAATGCCGACAGGCGGTGGCAAATCACTTTGTTATCAGATACCTGCATTAGTTCGTGAAGGTACGGCGATAGTTATTTCGCCTCTAATCGCCTTGATGCAAGATCAAGTCGATGCCTTACAACAACTGGGTATTAGTGCGGCTTATCTCAACTCAAGCTTGTCTGCTGAGCAAACTTTTGACGTTGAGCAGCAACTGCTTAATCAGCAATTAAAGCTCCTTTATATTGCTCCTGAACGTTTATTAAATAGCAATCTGTTATCGTTACTCGATCGCTGTCAATTGTCCTTATTTGCAATTGATGAGGCACACTGTGTATCGCAATGGGGCCACGATTTCCGGCCTGATTACCAACAGCTGAAATTAGTCCAAGAACGTTATCCTAATGTCCCTCGTATTGCATTAACTGCCACGGCCGATCAACGTACCCGAGATGAAATAATAAGCCAACTTCAACTTGAAGGTGCCGGCATATTTATCAATAGTTTTGATCGGCCAAATATTCACTATGCGATTTCAGACGGCACCAATCCTAGACAACGACTGTGGTTATTTTTACAAGATAATCACCCTCAGGATGCAGGTATTATTTATTGCTTATCGCGTAAAAAAGTAGAGCAAACGGCTGAATGGTTAGCGGATAAAGGCCGTTTGGCCCTGCCTTATCATGCCGGTTTGCCACAACAAGTTCGTCAACAGAATCAACAACGCTTCCTTCGGGAAGAGGGTGTTATTATTGTGGCAACAATTGCGTTTGGTATGGGTATTGATAAACCCGATGTGCGCTTTGTCGCCCACCTGAGTTTACCTAAAAGTATTGAGGCATATTATCAAGAAACTGGCCGGGCTGGACGTGATGGGGAACCGGCAAACGCTTGGATGGCATATGGCTTACAAGATGTTATTACGCTGCGACAGTTTGTACATGATTCGACAGCAGATGAAGCACATAAGCGAGTTGAGCATCATAAACTTGAATCGATGTTGGGCCTGTGCGAATTAATTACCTGCCGTCGCCAGTCTTTACTGGCCTATTTTGATGAAGCTAGCCCTGAACCCTGCGGTCATTGTGATAATTGCCAGCACCCCCCTGAGAAATGGGATGGCAGTGAAGCAGCCCAGAAAGCATTGTCGTGTATATTTCGTACAGATCAGCGCTTCGGTGTTAATTATATTATTGATATTTTGCATGGAAAATCAGATGATCGTATTCAACGTAATGGCCATCAACAGCTGAGTACCTTTGGTATTGGTAAAGATATTCCGGTTACAGAATGGCGAAGTCTATTCAGGCAGTTAATTGCCTTGGGCTATATTAATACTGATATGGAACGCCATGGAGCGCTTTGTTTGACTGAAAAATGTCGGCCTATATTGAAAGGTGAGCAGCGGCTAGAGTTGCGTAAGCAGACTAAGCTAGAGTCAACGGCTAAAGAGAAGAAACAAAAAAATACGGTAAGACCACAAGATCAAACATTATGGGATGCTTTACGTGTATTAAGGCTATCTTTAGCAGAGGAGGCCGGCGTGCCTCCGTATGTTATTTTTCATGATGCAACCCTACAAGACATGATTAAAACCCGCCCTAAATCAACGCTGGAAATGGCCCGAGTATCAGGTGTAGGTGAGCAGAAATTAATGCGATACGGTAAGGCATTTTTAGCAGAAATAGTACGACACCCGCTCTCTGAATTGTTGAATAATCGCCTCAGTGCTACGGTAAATGAAACATTAATTTTGTATCAGCAAGCGTTAGATATTGAAGAGATTGCCAAACAGCGCGATGTCAAAATAAGCACGGTTTATACGCATTTAGCTGATGCGATTGAAGTGGGATTATTGGATGTGCGTGATGTGACTGACTTATCTGATAGTGAATTTAATGAAATTGTATTCACGCTTGAATCGCAAGAGGATCAAGAAAAAGGTCGCTTGAAACCTGTTTATGATGAGCTTGAAGGTCAATATGATTATGGTATTTTGCGGTGTGTTCAGGCCGCCATTTAATCGCTAGAGTGATTTCTTGCGTTGCTCGACATCAACGCAGAAGACCTGGGAAGCCGAAGGTATTAATGGTCGGGTCAAGTGTTTGCTGCTTACTTGGGGTCGGATACCAAAACAAGTCATCGCAAAAATAGCGACTCACTGGTTTTGCTGTTACATAATTGTAATATAGTATGAGTATGATGACCGAGAAGGCATATTAAAGTCAGGATATTAAACAAGGTGGCAGCGACAATTTTAGTAATAGAAGATGATGTGGCAATTAGACAGATGCTGTGTTTTTCTCTTAAACATTCAGGCTTTGAATGCTTGCCAGTCGGCAATGCTGAACAAGGGTTTGGATTGATAAAAAATCAAAAACCCGATTTAATTTTGTTAGATTGGATGTTGCCAGGAATGGATGGCATCGAGTTTATCCGCCGCTTACGGGCTAATGAATTCTGGGCAAATATCCCCGTTATTATGTTGACAGCAAAAGGCGAGAGTGAAGATCTGGTTAAGGGACTTAGTGTCGGTGCTGATGATTATATTAATAAGCCATTTTCACCGCCTGAGTTAATGGCAAGAATGAAAGCGGTTCTGCGGCGCTGTAACCCTGCTGAAACAGATGAAAAACAAGAAATAAAAACGGCAGGTCTGATATTAGACACCAAAAGTCACCGCGTAACAGCCGATGGACAGCGACTTGATCTTGGCCCCACTGAGTTCCGATTATTACATTTCTTTATGCAGAATCCGGAGCGAGCTTATAGTCGCGGCCAATTATTAGATCATGTTTGGGGTGATACCGTTTATATTGAAGAGCGTACGGTTGATGTTCACATTCGCCGATTACGCAAAGCATTAGAACCATCAAACCATGAAAATCTTGTACAAACAGTGCGAGGTGTTGGCTATCGTTTTTCTGAAGCTTAGGCATTTCATATGATGCATTGGGATTATTGGCGACTGCTCGCGATCGTCAGTCTGGCGGGCTTTGTGGGTTTGTTATTTGGCCAAATGATGACCTTTATGTTCATCGCATCATTTTTATATGCATTATGGTTGCAGCGTGCTTGGCATCAATTGTGGTTGTGGCTGCAAAAGCCAAAGGTTAATAAGTCCCCCAGTGCTGAAGGTGCAATCGATGAAGTATGTCGGAAAATCAATTTAATTAATAAGCAAAATCGTTCACGTAAGAAAATGTTGGCGGGTTATTTAAAACGTTTTCAAGCAGCAACCTCGGCCCTACCTGATGCCGTGGTGGTATTAGGTGATTTTGGTAAAGTTGATTGGGCTAATTCCTCTGCAAAATCTCTTCTAGGGATTAAGTGGCCAAGAGATAGCTCAGTCAGGATCGGTAATTTGATTCGAGATCCTGAGTTCCAACAATTATTGCACGCGTCAGTAAAAGATAAACCGGTAGCTATTGTGACATCGCCATTGGATCGGCAACGACAATTGGAAATGAAAATTGTCAGTTATATGGGGAATGGTCGATTATTAATCGCTAGAGATATGACTCAAACCATTAAATTACAACGTATGCGTCGTGACTTTGTGACCAATGTATCTCATGAGTTAAGGACGCCTTTGACCGTATTGCACGGTTATTTGGAAACATTAACGAAAGAAAGTCCGACACAGCAATGGCAATCAGCTCTGCCGGTCATGAGGCAGCAAACTCAGCGAATGAACGCAATGATTAAGGATTTGCTGACATTATCTCAATTAGAAACAGGTGAGAAACCGCTTAATGATCACGCTATTAATATCGCTGAATTATTAAACTCAATCGTTAATGATGCCAAACAGCATCACAACTATCAACAGCAAACTATTGTTGTTGATATCGGTACTGAGCAGCTTTTAATGGCGGATAATGATGAGTTGCGTAGTGCAGTTTCAAATCTTCTTTTTAATGCGATTAAATACACGCAAGCTGAATCTACTATTACTGTTCGTTGGTTGGTGGATAAGCAGATTGCCCGTATTGAAGTAAATGATGATGGTCTTGGTATCGACGAACATCATATAGAGCGATTAACAGAACGTTTTTATCGGGTTGATAGTGGTCGTTCACTCGAAGCAGGCGGCACAGGCTTAGGTTTAGCAATTGTTAAGCATATCCTGCAACGACATGGTGGCGAGCTGAAAATAAGCAGCATCATCGGTGCAGGATCACAGTTTTGTTGTTGTTTCCCATTAGATAAACTTATTGATAATTAAAGAAAAATTAGCGCTGTAACATAATTGTAATAATATTTTCATATCCTTGTCATATTGAGACGGGATACTTCTCCCTGTAATTTAATTACTACTTAATTTTAATTTGGGAGCTGTATAATAATGTTCACTAAAAAACGTGCAATTTTAGGTGCCGCGATAGCAATGGCATTTTCTGCTACTACTTTCGCTGGCGATGTTGATTCTGCATTAGCAGATTATGAAAAAGTGAGCGGTGTATCCGGTAATTTATCGAGCGCAGGTTCTGACACTTTAGCTAACTTGATGACACTTTGGGCTGAAGAGTTTAAGCGTGAATATCCAAACGTAAGCATTCAAATTCAGGCTGCTGGATCTTCAACTGCTCCTCCAGCACTAACTGAAGGTACTTCTAACTTCGGTCCTATGAGCCGTAAAATGAAAGATAAAGAAACAGCTGCTTTTGAAGCTAGGTACGGTTACAAAGCAACCCCAATCCGTGTTGCAATCGATGCTTTAGCAGTATACGTGCACAAAGATAATCAAATTGAGGGTTTAACGATTCCTCAAGTTGATGCTATTTTCTCAGCAACACGTAAATGTGGTAATGCTGAAGATATCACTAACTGGGATCACGTTGGGATGAGCGGTCTAGGCAGCATCCAACTATATGGTCGTAACTCAGTGTCTGGTACATATGGCTACTTCAAGAAAAAAGCACTCTGTAAAGGTGACTACAAAAACAGCGTTAATGAGCAACCTGGTTCTGCTTCAGTTGTTCAAGGTGTAACTAAGTCTCTAAACGGTGTCGGTTACTCTGGTATCGGTTACAAAACATCTGGTGTTAAGGCGGTTGCTTTAACTAAAAAGCCAGGAACTCCCTTCATTGCTGCCACTAAAGCTAACGCCGCAAATGGAACGTATCCATTATCCCGCTACCTATACGTTTACGTAAATAAGGCGCCAAACAAACCCTTATCGCCGCTTGATCGTGAGTTCGTTAAGATGATGCTATCAAAAGCGGGCCAAAAAGTTGTTGTTAAAGATGGGTATGTACCATTACCAGCTTCTGTAGCAGAAAAAGAATTAGCTAAAATAAAATAAACTATTTTAGTTAAATATGACAATGACGACGTCTCGCATTACGGTGCGAGGTGTTTTTTTGCGAGACAATCAAAATTTATTTATTGAGTACATTTTGATTGTGTTGTAAGGCAATATTTTGCTGTGATTAGCGGTTTAATTTATCGAATAACTAGTTGAGAAATTATGGTTGAACATTCTCTGAAAAATAGCGTGTTAACCGCGCCAAATTCACCAATAGCGATACGTCGACGTGCATGGCGTGAGTTTAAAGATCGCATCGCAAAATACGGTGTTGCATTTGGCGGCCTATCGGTTATTTTTGCGATAGTATTGATCTTCTTCTATTTATTATATGTTGTGATGCCTTTGTTTTATGGGGCAGATATTGAGACAAAAGCAAGGTTTACAACAGAAAAAAACACAGCCGCACACGTCACCTTAAATGAGTATAACGATGTAGGTTTAAGCCTTGATATGCAAGGCAAGGCTCATTTCTTTGCAGCTGATACCGGCATTACTATGTTGGCTCCGGCATTACCACTAGCAGAAGCGGCGATAACAAGTTTTAGTAAAGGCGCGCCTTCCACGGGTGTGTTTGCATATGGCTTTGCAAATGGTCAAGCGCTTGTCTTTAAGCAAGAATATAAAATCAGTTATCCGAATGATAAACGCACCATAACGCCACGAATTGATTTTCCTATCGGTGAGTCGACATTATATATCGACACTAAAGGTCAGTCATTACAGTTACTGAGTGTTCAAGGTAATGATGAGCAAACAACGGTTGCAGCAGTTACTACAGATAACCGTTTAGTTCTCAAAAGTGTCATACGTGAACAAGATTTCATGGATGAAGATGCCTTTACGATTGAAGAGCTCTCAGCAGAAATTATATTGTCATCATTAGTTAAAAATACGCATTTGGCGATTGATATTGATCAGCGTGAATTGTATTTGGTTGATGACGAAGGCAATATTTCTTATTACGATATTCAAAATATTGTCGAGCCACGGTTAGTGCAAAAAATAAGGGCAGTACCTTCTGGCGTTGAAATTACCACACTGGAGTTCTTAACCGGTGGAATCTCAATTCTGGTGGGACGAAGTGATGGTCAAATTGATCAGTGGTTCCCTGTTCGTGATAAAGATAATAATTACACCCTTCATAATGTGCGAAGTTTTCATGAACAATCAGCAGCTATTATTGCTATCTCCCCCGAGTATTCTCGTAAAGGCTTCTTGGTATTAGATGCCAGCGGCCAATTAGGGCTTTATCACACCACAGCAGAACGTACATTATTGATTGAACCTCTAATCGATTCAAACAGTGATCATGCGGTTATGGCTATCTCGCCTCGAGCTAATGGTTTATTGAGTTTGACTGCGGAAGGTCAGGTTCAGCTTTTACATATTGAGAATGAACATCCTGATGTATCATGGCATTCATTGTGGGAAAAAGTATGGTATGAAAGCCGTGATAAACCAGAATATATTTGGCAGTCATCTTCAGCTAGTAATGATTTTGAACCTAAATTTAGCTTAACACCACTCACCTTTGGTACATTAAAAGCCGCTTTTTACGCCATGGCAATTGCTGTGCCATTGGCCATTTTTGGTGCGATATATGCGGCTTATTTTATGTCACCAAGCATGCGTAAGGTTGTTAAGCCCACCATTGAGATCATGGAAGCCTTACCAACGGTTATTTTAGGTTTTTTAGCGGGCTTATGGCTAGCGCCTATTGTGGAAGGAAACCTTCCTGGTGTATTCAGTATCTTTGTCCTGACACCAATAATGATCGTGTTAACCGCCTGGTTATGGACTAAATTGCCAGCAGCATTGAGAGAGCGAATTCCTGATGGTTGGGAAGCCGCTATTTTAGTGCCCGTAGTGATTCTTGTTGCCACCGGATCAATGATGGCGAGTCCTTATATTGAGGCGCTATTGTTTAATAATAATATGCCCGAATGGCTAAACAATCATGGTTTTGATTTTGATCAACGTAACTCCTTAGTGGTTGGTATGGTGATGGGTTTTGCCGTTATTCCAACCATCTTCTCTATTACTGAAGATGCTATTTTTGGAGTGCCGAAACATTTAACTATTGGTTCTTTAGCCTTAGGCGCGACGCCTTGGCAGACTTTAACGCGCGTTGTTATCTTAACGGCAAGCCCAGGTATTTTCTCGGCGGTAATGATTGGTTTAGGCCGCGCTGTCGGTGAAACAATGATTGTATTGATGGCGACAGGCAATACACCAATTATGGACTTTAATATCTTTGAAGGTTTCCGAGCATTATCGGCAAACATTGCAGTTGAAATGCCAGAAGCAGAAGTCGCTAGCTCACATTACCGAGTGTTGTTTTTAGCCGCATTAGTGCTGTTTACGGCAACCTTCTTCTTTAATACCGTTGCTGAGGTTGTTCGTCAGCGATTACGTAACAAATACAGCAGTTTGTAAAGGTGACAGAAAAAATGTCTGAAAAATCATTTTCTTCTTGGGTTAACAGTGGCGCACCATGGGTGTGGCTAAACGCGGGTGCAGTTAGTATCAGTTTAGTGATGGTAGTGGGCCTATTGGGTTTAATCGCTGTTCGAGGTTTAAGCCATTTTTGGCCAGCGGATGTTATGGAAGTAAGTTATACCAAGCCTGGCATGCAATCTGAAATGATTATAGGTGAAACTATTGATGTTGAGGTGGTACCCGCTGCAAGATTGAAACGTGCTGGTGTTGACTTGCCTGAAGGCCAAGAAAGTGCGGAACGTATTTTAATGAAAGTAGGTAATCGTGACCAGTTTGGAATGGACTTTCGTTGGTTCAACTCACCTTGGTTAGGCGAAGCAAGTTTTCCAGAAGAAATTATCTCTATTGAACGTCGTGAATGGGGCCGTTTTTATGGTCGACTAGTATCTGTAAAACAACAAGGTGACGTCGTTGCTTCCGGTGATAATGCTTATGATGAATTGCAACAACGCATAAGGCGTAGTAACGATCTGATTGTTGAAATCAAACAGCTTGAATACACCGAGATTGGTAAAATAAATCATGGTATTGACGCCATTCGTCTGGAACGACGCAAACTAGAGTTAGATGGTGAACTGCTTGGCTCGGTAAAGTATGTTGAATTAAACCAATCAGAAAAACAATTTGATCGTGCCTATAAAAAGCTGCAAAAACAATTAGCCGATTTATATGCACAATTAAACCGTGATCAGATGATTGTCAAAATGTCTGATGGTCGCGATGTTGAAATGCCACTAGCAAAAGTAGTGTTAATTCACCGCCCTAATAAGATGGGTATATTTGAGAAAATTGGCTTTTATGGTCATGCCGTTTGGGCATTTGTTTCAGGGGATCCACGAGAAGCGAACACCGAAGGCGGGGTGTTTCCAGCAATCTTCGGTACCGTTATGATGGTAATGATTATGGCGGTATTAGTGACACCATTTGGTGTGGTGGCAGCTGTTTATTTGAAAGAATATGCAACACAAGGCCCGATTATCCGTTTAATTCGAATTGCGGTTAATAACTTGGCAGGTGTGCCATCTATCGTTTACGGTGTATTTGGCCTGGGCTTCTTTGTTTATTTCCTAGGTGGTAACATCGATGAATTGTTTTTCCAAGCAAGTCTGCCAGCACCGACATTTGGTACGCCAGGCTTAATGTGGGCTTCAATTACATTGGCCATTTTAACCGTGCCAGTGGTCATTGTGGCAACAGAAGAAGGCTTGTCACGTATTCCTCGTGCGATTCGAGAGGGGAGCTTGGCCTTAGGGGCAACCAAGGCTGAAACCTTATGGCGAACAGTATTGCCAATGGCTGCACCCGCCATGATGACCGGTTTGATTTTAGCGGTAGCACGAGCTGCAGGTGAGGTTGCACCATTGATGATGGTCGGAGTTGTGAAGTTAGCACCTGCTTTGGCGGTAGATAATATTGCGCCTTATTTACATTTAGATCGTCAGTTTATGCATCTTGGTTTCCATATCTATGATGTCGGTTTCCAAAGCCCTAATGTTGAAGCGGCAAGACCATTAGTTTATGCCACGGCATTGTTGTTGGTGATGATTATTATTGTATTAAATATTGCAGCGATTGGAATTCGAAATCGTCTGCGTGAAAACTTCAAAGCAAGTGAGAGTTAAAATGGAAGCAGTAAAACAACAAGCAGCTCCAACAGCTCGTGCAATTGATATAGGCTCAATGCAGCGAGGCAGTAAATTGAATATGGCAAATGAAGATATTTGCTTGCAGGTGAAAGACTTCAATTTATTCTATGGCAAGAAACAAGCCTTACATAATATTAATATGTCGATTGCTAAAAACCGCGTAACTGCATTTATCGGCCCAAGTGGTTGTGGTAAATCAACTTTATTACGTTGTTTTAATCGTATGAATGACTTGATTGATTCGGTTAATATTAATGGTGAAATGTTACTTGATGGCAATAATCTAAATGGCCCTTCAGTTAATGTCGCTGATTTACGCCGCCAAGTGGGCATGGTGTTTCAAAAGCCAAATCCATTCCCGAAATCAATCTATGAAAACGTGGCTTACGGCTTACGCTTACAAGGTGTGAATGATCGAGCCACACTAGATAATGTGGTTGAAAAATCACTTAAAGCCGCGGCCTTGTGGGACGAAGTTAAAGACCGCTTAAATGAATCAGCAATGGGCATGTCTGGTGGTCAGCAGCAACGTCTCGTTATTGCACGTGCAATTGCGATTGAGCCAGAAGTTCTATTACTCGATGAGCCAGCATCGGCACTTGATCCTCTTTCAACACTCAAAATCGAAGAGCTAATTTATGAGTTGAAAGATAAATACACTATCGTGATTGTGACGCACAATATGCAGCAAGCCGCCCGCGTGTCTGATTACACTGCCTTTATGTATATGGGCGAGTTGATAGAGTTTGGCGCTACTGAGGAGTTATTTACCAAACCCACTAAGAAACAAACCGAAGATTATATTACGGGCCGTTACGGTTAAGCATTAGGAGAACAGTATGGGTACAAATACATCACAACATATTTCGCAGCAGTTTGAAGCGGAGTTACAAGATATTCGTTCTCGCGTTCTCGCTATGGGTGGCTTAGTAGAGCAGCAAGTAGCTGATGCATTAAGTGCATTGATGACCGGCGATGCTGAATTAGCACGAAAAGTAATCATACAAGACACGCAAGTCAACACTATGGAAATTCTCATTGATGAAGAGTGTGTGCAAATTATCGCATTGCGTCAGCCTACAGCGGGTGACTTACGATTAGTTACGGCGATATTTAAAACCATCACAGATTTAGAACGTATTGGTGATGAAGCCCAAAGTATTGCGCAGCGAGCGTTAAATCTGGCCGTTGCCGATAGGCCAAAGAAAAACTATCGTGAATTATCAACCTTAGGCAATCATGCTCGAGGCATGCTTCGCGATGCGTTGAATGCATTTGCTCGGCTTGATGTTGATGCTGCATTATCAATAGCAAAAGAAGACAGTGCGAGAGATGATGAATATGAAAGCATTATTCGTCAATTGATGACCTATATGATGGAAGATCCTCGTAGTATCTCAAACGTTATGGACCTTATTTGGTCTGCGCGTTCTATAGAACGTATTGGTGACCATGCTCATAACTTATGTGAATATGTAATTTACCTTGTCGAAGGTATGGATGTGCGTCACCTTAGTGTTGAAAAGATGAAAGAAGTCTTAGACAGAGACTAAGTCTACTTACCTTATTAGTACTATTTTTAAGACTTGAAGCTCTCCCATTACCATGGGCTCGCTTCAGGTCTTTTTTGTATCTAAAGACTTAATTTATGTGATTTGTAATAAATGTTATTATTTCCTTATATGAAAATATGTCTTGGGGCCAAAGAAAGGGTTTGCGGTGGCGAAGTATTCAAATGTATTGCACAATACTAGCTCGATATGATTTATAGACAGGCTATATGACACCACACTCTGACGATAATATACTTGCCGCGATTGATCTTGGCTCAAATAGCTTCCATATGATTATTGCACGTCTTAGAGATGGTCACTTTCAAGTGGTCGATCGCTTACGTGATATGGTTCAATTGCGAGCCGGTTTAGATAAAGAAGGTTATTTATCGGATGAGGCGCAAGAGCGTGCAATTGCCTGTTTAGCTCGATTTGGTGAACGCATTAATCATCTACCCGTTGGCAATGTACGAGTCGTTGGAACCAACACATTACGTGTAGCTAAAAACAGTCAGATATTCTTACGTCAAGCAGGTAAAGCGCTCAATTACTCAATAGAAATAATTCCTGGTGAAGAAGAGGCACGCCTTATTTATCTAGGTGTCGCTCATAGCTTAGCCTTTGATGATTCTCGTCGTTTAGTCATGGATATTGGTGGAGGCAGTACCGAATTTATTGTCGGTGAAGGATTTAACGGTTTAAGGCGAGAAAGTTTGGAAATGGGTTGTGTAAGCTTTACCCACCAGTTCTTTGCTAATGGCCAGATATCTCCTGAGAGAATGAAAGAGGCCCTTATAGTAGCAGGAACACGACTGCGTGCTATTCAGCGACCATATCGTAATATGGGCTGGGTAGATGCAATTGGTGCCTCAGGTACGATTCGATGCGTAGCCAATATTGTTAAAGAAAATGGCTGGGCTGATGATGGTGTGATCACGCCTGCATCATTAGATAAGTTGATTGAAGAAATCGTATTAGTTGAGCATATCGATGAGTTGAATATTGATGGGTTGAACAGTGAGCGAAAATCAGTTTTACCGGGCGGCGTAGCCATTTTAAAAGCTTCTTTTGAGCGGTTAAAAATAGACAAGATGATTGTGTCGGACGGCGCACTCCGTGAAGGTTTATTGCATGATTTATTAGGCCGAATTCAGCATGATGATGAGCGCGATCGGACTGTTTCTGCTTTTAGTCGACGTTATCAAGTAGATGAGGCTCATGCCGAACGTGTTCGTGTTATGGCGGTACAGTTGTTTGAACAAGTGAGCGGTGATTGGCAATTCAATGATGAGGCCAGTCTTGACCGTTTACAGTGGGCGACGAAGCTTCATGAAGTAGGCTTGGCAATAAGTCATCATTCTTTCCATAAGCATTCAGCGTATTTAGTGGCTCATTCTGATTTTCCAGGATTTTCACGCGAAGAGCAGCATATTTTGGCGTTGATTGTGCAGGGCCAGCGACGTAGTTTTCCTAAAAAAGATATTAAGAATTTACCTGATGAGGTGCAGTTATCGACACAAAAGATCATTGTCTTGCTTCGTTTAGCAATGGTCTTTAACCGAGGGCGTAGTGAGCGAACAGATACAATGATCAAGCTTAAAGTAACTCGCAAAGGCTTATGTTTACGTTTACCCAAAGGTTGGTTAGAGAAGCATCCTTTAAGTCAAGCCGATTTAGATCAAGAAGTTGATTATCTCAAATCAATTAAATTGAAACTCAAAATTGAAGATTATTGAACCCCTTTGTATATAAGTTGGTCTGATAAGAAAAGGAGACATTGATGAGAACAACACCTATAGTGCTAGCTATATTAAGTGTTGCTACCTCTGTACAAGCGGTAGAGTCTGTGACACTTCCAAGTGAAACAGGTGATACCTTAATGATTCACCAATTGAAGAGTGGTGAGGTTTGGGGCAGCTTGATTATTACCGATCATATTGTAGATCGCTTTGCTGATCATGAATTGCTTGTATTGCAAGTGGATCGCTTTCAACCGATTAAACTAGATCAAGAAAAACGCTGTAATACGCCTGCTGGCAAAGCACAAAAAATCAGCTATAAATTTGATGCGAAAGAAAGCAGCGAGGAATGGTTGTTCAGTCAAATAGCTAGGCCAAAGGCTGATATCTTTAAAGTAACGGGCTGGGATAAAGAGACCTATCAGCATATGAAGTCGGATAGGCGTCCTGAAGTGGTTGATTTTCCGATTAAAGCGAGCTTAGCAATTAATTCTTTATGGCAGCAGTTTAAGCAAGGTGAAAAAGTGGTGTTTCGCTATACCACCAGTGCAAATGAAACTCGTCAAGCGAGTTTTAACTTAATGTCACAGCGAACGGAAATTCTTAAGCTGGTTAAGAAATAGCTTCCCGCAATATTGTGCGATACTTGTGAGTGGATCATTACTACTAATATTCGCACCAGATAGACGCTTTATTCAATCGCCAGTATCAAGTGTGGCAATTGAAATAGGTGGAATAGTATAAGGAGTAGCCGCGTCCGCTTGGCCTCTGATAGAACTAGAAGCTAGACACATTTTTCCAGCATAAACAGAAGTCTGTAAGGCAAAAATTAGCAGCAGCCAGAGAAGTAATTTAGAATAGTGCAATGGTATTTTATTCTAGTAATAACCTCCGCTAATAAAGGTTAATTATAATCAGACAGTCTGTTTTATGAGTTATTAATGTGTTAAATGACACAATACGGCATGATTAACACGTGATAATTTACCCTCTTAATATAAGGCTAAAAGTATTTGATGATGGTTGAGAGTATTACAGGTTCATATATTACCGCTTTCTTATTGGGACTATTTAGCACCGTTCACTGCATTGCAATGTGCGGCTCAGTAATTGGAGCCTTGACACTCAGCTTGCCCGCACAAATAAGAGAAAATCAGCGAAAGATGTTTCCTTACGTCTTTAACTATAATTTAGGTCGATTAATGAGTTATGGTTTTGCTGGTGCCATTGTCGGGTTTCTTAGCTCACCTTTAGCCGCATTTGATGCGCATTCTGTATTACGTTTTTTGTCCGTTCTTGTAATGGTTTCGATGGGGCTTTATCTGGCAGGGTGGTTCCCTAGATTTGCCCGGATGGAGCGTCTAGGTGGTCCTATATGGAAACTATTACAGCCTATTGGCCAGAAATTGCTACCTGTTAAAACACATTCTCAAGCACTCTTTTTAGGCATGGTATGGGGCTGGTTACCTTGCGGCCTAGTTTATGCTGGACTAGCAGTTGCTGCTACGGCGGGCGATCCCGTTAATGGTGCACTAGTTATGTTGGCATTTGGTGCCGGAACATTACCTGCTGTGATGGGTGCGGGTTTGTTTACCGGATTTTTAGCGTCGTTAGCAAGAATGAAACACCTACGGAAAATCGCTGGTATGTTGATTATTGTAATGGCATTAATAACCGCTTTTTGGTCAACGAATCATAGTGGAGGTCACGATCACGCAGTTGATCATGTCCATTTAACGCCGGAAGAAATGAAACGATTAAATATCACTCATGAAGGTGTGGGCTACTCAACTATAAATCATGACAAGTCGCCTGATTTGGAAAAGGAACATTCCAAAATGAGTCAAGAAGATACGGTCATGGAGTAAATGATGACTCAGATATTAGGCTCTTCACCACAAATAACCCATATCCTTCGCACGCTACCTATAATTGCAGCCAGTGATGTTAGTGTATTGATCTACGGTGAAACAGGTACAGGGAAAGGGTTATTAGCCCAGACTTTACATGCTGAAAGTAGCCGAAAAGAGAAACCTTTAGTCACCATTAACTGTGCCTCCTTACAAGATGAAGGCGTTGAATTAGATTTGTTTGGTCGGTGCAATGCGGAAGGTGAGGTTGTTCATGAGGGACGTTTATTAGCAGCTGATGGTGGAACGGTATTTCTTGATGAAGTGAATGCTTTACCTCTTTCTGTTCAGGCAAAAGTATTACGGTTTCTAGAAGCAGGTGAGTGCCAGCTGCAAGGTAGTCATAAGCTGCATGTATCAAATGCACGTATTTTGGCAGCAACAAGCACTAACTTGCAGGAAGAAGTGGCTAATGCCCGCTTTCGTGCCGACTTGTTTTATCGCTTACAAGTGGTGCCAGTGACCATGCCATCATTACGAGAATACAGTGAAGATATCAGCCTACTATTACGTTATTTTGGCCGAGAATTTGCAGGTAATAATGCGGTTGTACGCTATTCGAAACAAGCAGAGCACTGCCTATTCAGCTATGCATGGCCGGGTAATGTACGTGAATTAATTAACTTTGTGCAAAGAATGGCATTATTAAGCCCTGGCAAATTACTTCAGCCTGATGACTTGCCAGATGAAATGATGCCAGAAGTAGCCGCAAGCCAACATATGTTTGCTTTGCCACCAACAGGCATTAAATTAGCCCAAGTAGAACTAGATCTTATTGAGCAAGCATTAGAGATGGCCTCAGGCAATCGATCAAAAGCAGCGAGATTATTAGGCATTAGTCGAGATACGCTTCTCTACCGAATGCAGAAATATGATTTATAATCTCAATTACTATAAAAAGGTCGCTGGGCAATATGAAACAATATTTAGAACTCTGCCAACGCATTATCGATGATGGCATATGGATAGAAAATGAACGTACAGGCAAGCGCTGCTTAACGGTTGTGAATGCTGATTTAAGCTACGATGTCGCCAATAATAAACTCCCAATCATCACTACACGTAAAAGTTATTGGAAATCAGCCATTGCTGAAATTCTAGGGTATATTCGTGGCTATGATAATGCCGCAGACTTTCGCGCCCTTGGCACCAAAACATGGGATGCCAATTCTAATGAAAATCAAGACTGGTTAAATAACCCTTTCCGAAAGGGTGAAGACGATATGGGCCGAGTTTATGGTGTGCAAGGTCGACGTTGGCAAAAGCCTGATGGATCGAGCTTAGATCAACTTAAAAAAATCGTCGATAATTTATCTCGTGGCATTGATGATCGTGGTGAAATTCTCTCGTTTTATAATCCCGGTGAATTTGAAATGGGTTGCCTACGTCCCTGTATGCATACTCATACCTTTTCATTATTAAATGAAATCTTATATTTAATATCCTATCAACGGTCATGTGATGTACCATTAGGATTGAATTTTAATCAAATCCAAGTGTTTTTCTTTTTGCAGATTATGGCTCAGATAACAGGAAATAAAGCAGGCATTGCTTATCATAAGATAGTGAATGCTCACATTTATGAAGATCAATTTGAGTTAATGAAAAATGTGCAACTGAAGCGTACACCGTTTGAGTCGCCACAATTAATTATTAATCCAGATATTAAATCACTAGAAGATCTAGAGACGTGGGTGTCACTGGATGATTTTGAAGTTATAGGCTATGAAAGCCATGAACCGATTCGATATCCTTTTTCAGTATAGGTCTAGGGAAAAAATATGCATAAGCCTTTATTTATAGTGACGCAAGAGTCTTTTATTCAAGAGGAACCGATCGTGGATGAACAACACCACGGTGTACTTGCAGCGATTAATTCCTTACATTATTTTCTGCAGCAAGGCCAAGGGCTAGAAGTCTTAATGCCAACAGTAAAAATTTGTATGAGTTATATGCTGTTTCATGGTCGTACAGAAGAGGGGATCTTGCGTGCTGCAAATTATCCGGATTTGGATGCATATATTGAGAATTATCAGCAAGTAACCGTTGATTTTAAAGCAGTGTGTAAAGATGCAATTCTTAATAGAGAGCCGGATCTAGTATTAGTTTTTCTGCGACAATGGTGGCAAAGCCATGTCGAACTGCATGAAGAAATTGCACCACTAATAGCTGAGATTAATGGGCAGTATTGTCGACTAGATGAGCGCGAAAAATACACTAAGAAAAAGTAAACTCTCGTACTGTCTTTAGCGCTTTAAGGTTTAGTTAATGATCGCGTGGGCTAATGCTTACAGATCAATGGCGGCGAGGATAATACTATGAGAATAGCAGCAGAGAAGTTAAGGTCATATCCTGTATGGGATCGTACCGTCCGTATTTTTCATTGGGTAAATGTGTTCTGCGTATTGGTATTAATTGCAATTGGCACGGTGATTTTAAATGCCAAAGGCTTGGGCGTCACTAATGACGGTAAAATTATACTAAAAACAATTCATGTCTATGTTGGCTATGTTTTTGCCATCAATTTAGCATGGCGAATTATTTGGGGCTTTATTGGTAGTCGCTTTGCTCGTTGGAAAATGGCTTTACCATTCGGTAGTGAATATAAATCACAATTAAAAGCCTATAGTGACGGTCTAAAAAACAATAAACCGGTGGCATTCCTTGGTCATAACCCGATTGCTCGTTTGATGGTTGCCTTATTGTTCTTATTAATGTCATTACAAGCCATTACTGGATTGGTGTTGGCTGGTACTGATGTGTATATGCCGCCGCTTGGTAACACAATTAAAGAGTGGGTTGCGACAGACGCAACAACGGTTAAACTAGTGCAGCCATATTCTAAAGAAGGTGTTAATGCTGATGCCTATAAGGAAATGCGTGATGTTAGAAAGCCGTTTATTACGACCCATTATTATGTGTTTTTTATTTTATTAGGCTCGGTTATTTTGCATCTTATTGGTGTGCTAGTTTCTGAAATTCGTGAACGTAATGGACTCGTTTCGGCGATGATTACGGGTAAAAAGGTATTTTCTGACAAGCCGTTTGATGTCGAGTAGAGTGTATTTATCTTAGTTTTGCTAAGAAATCCACGAATACCCTTATGCAAAGGGAACCCCTTAGGGCAAGCCATATCACCTTATTTCCACTAAACAGCCAAGTTTTTGGCGGCGATAACATGGGGTTGAGGGTGAGCCTTTAAGAATTAATAAGACCCTATTATAAATCTATAACAAGTTTAGCTATTTTCTTTCTTCTAATATTGCTTGGCATCTAATAGTGATATGTTGTAACGTATCATTTTAAATGCCAGCTGGAGATAATCACATGAAGCTGAATATTCATCCTGAATATCGCGATGTATTGTTTTACGATACAACATCAGATACTTACTTTAGTTATAGGTTCGACTGTTAAGACGCCAAATACTTATGAATATGAAGGTAAGACATATCCATATATGACGCTAGATATTTCTAGTGAGTCACATCCGTATTACACCGGAAAACAGCGGGCTGTTAAAAATGATAGTCGAGTGTCCAAATTCAATAAACGTTTTAATAGAAAGGAAAATTCATAATGCAAGTACTAAGCTCTTTGAAAACTGCTAAAGAGCTCGCCACCGAGACTGTCAGGTAGTTAAACGTAAAGGCCGTGTTTATGTTATCTGTAAATCAAACCCACGATTCAAATCGGTGCAAGGTAAAACGAGGGAAAAAAGGTAATATTCTGAAGGAATATCATATTAAAGGGAGCGCTTCCCTTTATTTCAAGCTGTTGTTTATAAATAAGTATTCTATATTTAAATTTAAAGGGTAGCGTCCCCTTTTAGTTCTAGCGGCTGGGCCAGCTAAGTTTGTAGTAGGTTATGCCGGTAACTATCTGGTACAAAAATTCTATGGTGACGAAATTGAGCAAAAGATAGAAGATGTTGCCGTTGGTACTGTTGATGCGGTGAGTGTAGATGATGAAAGCAGTATTAGAGATGATCTAACTGTTGCCAAAGAAAACAATTTTGATGAACAACGGGTAGAAGGAGCTAAGTTTTTAATTGCCGTCACAACGGGGATTGGGGGTGGTATACTTGGTGGCAAGATTGGTAATAAGGTTTTTGATAAGAAGGATGAGGATGTAGGGAAGAGTAATGGTTCGGAGGGTAATGCAACCAAGGCTTCTGAGTTAACGGTGAGACCAGCAGATAGCCCTTATTATTCTACTGTGTATGAAATAAAACTCCCACCTAATACTTATCCGAATGTTTCGAGGCAGCGTCATAACCAATTAGCTAATGAGTCCTTACATAAACAATTCGAGTCGGATTCTACTTTCGCTGCAAAAATGGAAGTGCAATATCCTGGTATTGTTGATGGTGTGAAACCTGGGGCTAGAGGTGCTTATTCTAGAACGGCACCTACCAAAGATGTTACATGGCATCATGCGCCAGAGAAGGGGCAATTGGAGTTACTTCCAATTGACCATCATACGTCTTCTGGCGCAGTACAAAATACACTGCATCCTGAGGGTAAGGGTGGTTATTCAGACTGGGGTAAAGAGTAATGAACTTTAAAGGTAAGTTAATAGATTTAATTACTGAGGCGGATAGTTTTGAATGGAATTTATGGATTTACTCTGAACCATACAGTTCATTAGCACCCGAGACTCAATGCATGACTATAAATGTCGATAATGCAGAGTTAGCCGCAGATGGTTTTACGCCTTTAGAAGTTCAGGAATGTGGATTTGAAGAGTTGATTTCTATGCAGGATTTACAGGCAGTTCTGAAAAACACTAATAGTCAAATGGCGGTTAAAGCAATAGATTATTATGTTAAAAATGATGCATACCTTAATTAATGTAGTTAACAAAAACAGAAAAGGTACAAGAGTAAAAGGGGTTAGTACCCTTTGTTAGGTAGGCTGTTGTTTTTGTTCAATATTTAGCTGCTTCAGCCTTAAAAGGGTACTGACCCTGACGGAACTAAAAGGGGACGCTTCCCTTTAATTTAGTAATAATGTAGTATAACGGTATGCCCAGAGTAGCCAGACATGTTTTTCCAACTATCGCTCACCATATTACCCAACGAGGTAATCGGCGTG